>Ga0228710_1000206_pt1 | contig 60078 bp, 32 predicted proteins | sample MedpolnodulmetaG_FD_177995 | JGI IMG/M metagenome (GOLD analysis project Ga0228710, IMG submission 177995) | Root nodule microbial communities from Medicago polymorpha collected in Santa Monica, California, United States - pink nodules | ecosystem: Host-associated > Plants > Roots > Nodule... | reverse complement strand
TTTTTTTTTTTTTTTTTTTTTAATGAAGAAAAAGAGCTTAGAATCTAACATAGAGGAAAACATAAAAACAAAGAACTTGGGGAACCTACCCCGTTAAATAAGCCAACTTGGCTTGAGTATACTTGGTATTTTGCACTTTAACTTGATCATTTTTATCTTTTTAAAGTATCTTCGCATATAATTAGAGAGACTAAGCTTATCTAATAAAGAAAACAGAGACTAATCCATTCCTTGGGTCTTAAAATGTATTTTGACCTAAATAAGTCGTTATAGACAAATATAACTAGACTTTTGCTCAATCTAATTGTTAGTTATGTTGTATTTGCGATACAAATATGAATGTCCAGAATATTATATTTTTTTGTTAGTGATAATCTTGCAAATTACTTAAAGAGTTACTTGCTTTTCGGATTCTCTCCCTCAATGAGAGACCTATTAAGCTCTCCCACCTTAGACTGAGCCTCGAACAAACTAGAGATTACATTAGAAGAGATTGATACTTTGCTCCCTATCATATTCTCTAGAAAGGAAATTTGTGCGCTGGCAACCACTACCTATCTCATCCTCAGCTCTTTTGACTTATGCCCATGGTGTGTCCTTTATAAGGAAATATATGAATGCAAATTACCTGATACAGAATCGACAAAATCTCCATTGATGAAGAGCTTGTTATACTTGATGGTCGGCATTTTGAGCAAGGAGCCGTTGTCCTCATTACTGGAGTTAAGATCAGTCATCTGTGTTTGCGTTAGTGATTAACAAGTGTAACTAGAAATTAAGAAGGTTGATTTGAGGGCTGTTGCTATCTGGTCATACAAGTGAACTCATTGTATTATATATATACATTGAGAAATGCATGATTGGTTCAGGCATGAGTGGGAAAAAGAGATATAATTTTATAAACAGTCACATTTCCTAATACTTTTCATTGTTATGTACATAATAAAAAAATATAACAAATACTTTTAGGGTACTCTATAAAGAAGACTAAACTATATTCATCCATCAGCTCCGTATATTATTAAAGTCTCATTACAAATATCATACAATATATACTTAAAAAAAGTTACTTGTATAATTACTAAGTACCTTTTATGTGAGAATATTACTAAATCACCCTCTGTATGTTTTGATATAAATTGGTTATCATATGCATACAACTTCAAATACTAATGAGTTTTTTAAAATAAATTAGTGGTATTAATTAATGTTATACTTGGAAAAAAAATGTGTCTAATAGAGATGTTCAAATACAAACCGATCCAAAATAAAACGGTAAACCAATCTAAGAAAAACCGAAAACAGTAAAAACCTAATAATTTTGGATGTGTAATTTGAAAGAGACTTATATTTAAGATTTTTTTTTCTTTTTTCGTCTGATTGATGTTCATAATTAAGGACGGATGGATTAGATAAAGAATACAATATGTGTTCATGAATTCTAACTTATCCGACAATAAGTGAAATTGTTAAATTAAGCATATTAATGTATGATTACTCGGATTTAAACCCAAAATTCCTGTGATTTGTCATTCTCTCTAATGCACAAAAGAAAAAGAAAAGAACGCATGAAGTGGTTATTTGGCCATATGCGCATTTGATTATCAGAACCAGTCGTATATGTATGTGTCATGAATTAATTACGGAAAGCATTTTAAAGCTGAATGGTAATGGATGAGAGATGAATAACAACGAATGCATCATTGTGTTATGCACAGTTGCAAATGGGATCACTGTTCATTACCGACGTTTTACTTTTATTTAATTTTTTTATGCACAGTTGCAATGGGCAATTTTGTTTTTTGTTTGTTTTCTGTGTGTGTAAAAATAAACAAGTCTAGCGTAAAAAGAAAGCACTAAACAATAAGGTAGTAAAATTATATAAATATTAGCAATAAAAAAAATAAAAAATATTTGATAGTGTATGTATGATTAGGTGTGAGTAGCATGATTGACTTAATTCTGAATGAAAAAGGAAAAGTATATATCTGAAAAGAGATTGCAGGAGAAAGAAGACGAAAACTTTATTGCGACAAGGTGAAGTGGCAAATAAGCAGCAAAGATCACCTCTAAAAAATAAGTGAAGAGCAGGTAAGAATTAGGTGAAAATATGTTTAAAAACAATTGGGCAGCCATATTTTTGTTTTGAATGGCAGTGTTCATAGTTATTTGAATAATTAAACCTAATTGAATAAACAAGAAATCCTAAAAGGAATGCACACAATATTTAAAGTGTTCATAATTGTTTGAATAATTAAATCTAATTTCTCTTGTCAAAAGAAAAAATTAAATCTAATTTGATTTTCTTTAGAGGGGTAAGAAAAACCCTAGGTTGTCCCCTAAAAAATTGTATTATGCACATTTTTACACAAAATGACAGAAGCCGAAGCTTCTAATTAACACTAATGACAAAATCATTGAAAAACTTTATTTTCACGACTAATGGCGTAGTACATGAGCTGAATTCACCATGAAGGTTTGTTGTGTCTTGAAAGTTGGAAACTAGTCATTTTACAAAATACAAAGTTAAATACTTAGAGCCAGGGAGAATTATAAATGGGAGTAACAACTGATTTAACTTGTAGATACTTGTGAAGGGCTTCTAATCCATAATCTCTTCCAAATCCACTCATTTTATATCCTCCAAAAGGAATATCATCTCCAAAAGCAAAATAACAGTTTATCCAAATAGTTCCTGCACGAATGGATCTTGACACAGTGTTTGCTATATCCAAATTCTTTGTCACAATACCTGCTGCTAGCCCATATCTTGTATTATTAGCACTCTTAATTGCTTCCTCAATAGTCCTGTTATTTCCAATATATCATATCATAAATTTGTTTGAGATTAAAATAAAAATAATTTTGAATTTTAAATGTCATTTTAGAGATTTTTATGAAAAGTAAAATTTGATTTGTTTTTGTTTATAATTGTAACTTTTTTTTTAATATTCTCTCATCTAGTTCACTTATTATAATTGTAATTGTTTGAAGCTACTGAAAATAGCTTTACATTTTAATCAGACAAACCATTATTTTAGATTCTAATTATTTCTCCACTAACAATTGGTTGTGTATACAAAATTTACAATATAACAAATAAAATAACAAAGAAATAAATAAAAAAACAAAAAAAACTTACTTAAACTTCTTCAGTGCCATCACAGGACCAAAAATTTCATCCTGTGCTATAACCATATCATCCTAAACAAGTAGTTAAACAATTTGTAAAGAGTACAGCAATGGTTATTAATTATGCCTAACATACCAATATTGATTTTGAACTTGTTATTCACCTTTATATTGGAGAAAATTGTTGGCTCAATGTAGTATCCTTTGTTTCCCACTGTTTTACCCCCAGTCAAAAGGGTAGCTCCTTCTCTCTTCCCATGCTCTATATATGAAAGAACTTTTTCAAATTGTTTCTTGTCAACCTACATTGATGTACACAAGATTGTAACCCCTCCGTCCATTTTTATAAACACCTTTCGAATCTATTTTTTCACATTAAAAAAAGTTTCTAGTGCAACTAATTTGTACGTTTTGTAAATGATTATTACTAAATTATTTTTTGTACATAATTGTATTCAATATCAATTTTTCATTTTCTAAGAAAATTAGTACTAGTATTTTTTGTGGACTTGTTATTCACCTTTATACTAAATTATTTTTTGTATGTTTTAAAAATGACCGTGCCACAGCCACTAGTTTCCTTACTTGAGGTCCTTGTTGAACTTTAGGATCAAATGGGTCTCCAATAACCCAAGTTTTTGCCTTTTCTACCAATTTTTTCTCAAATTCATCATAGATCCCTTCCTGAACAAACACACGTGAACTTGCAACACACACTTCTCCCTGTGGTCAGAAAAAGGAAAAATGAAAGGTTGGTACTTGTCACATAAAACCAAATTAAGATGTTTAAAAAGAAAGGATCTCATAAAGCAATATCTATTACCTTGTTAAATAGGATGCCTAATAGAGCAAGTTCAGTAGCTTTTTCAATATCAGCATCATCAAATATTATGAGGGGTGACTTGCCTCCTAATTCAAGTGAAACATGTTTCAAGTTACTCTTAGCTGCAGCCTGCATTATCTCACGCCCAGTTTGTGTTGAACCAGTAAAGCTAACCTAAACATATATCACCAACCAAATTAAAGCAATATTATATATTCAATATCATGGTCCAAATTGGATTTTAAAAAAAGGTCATGACCAATGTTTTGATGTCCCAGTCTCCCAGAGTGACATCGATTTAGGGCACATCAAGTGCATTTGACTGCGATTCTCCACAACATAAAAATTATGACATGACTGTTACCAGTTACCACAATTTAAAATCTCGCTTACCGCATCAATGTCCATGTGTGAGCTCACTGCAGCACCAGCAGTAGCTCCGAATCCGGGTACTACATTGAGCACTCCATCTGGGATTCCAGCCTACAAGAAGGCAAAAACAAAGAAAACACAATCACCTTGAGCTCAAGTAAAATGTGGTGTGCTATGTATCCCGACACTTCAAATTGAAAGTGTGTCCAGTCTTTACATTCAATTATTTCATTTTTAAAAATTATTAACAATGTCAACGTGTCACTGTCAGTATCGTATTTGATGTTCGTGTCAATGCTTCATATGTGATATAAGATGCGATGTAGAAATTAATAATTTACCGAATCATACCAATTTAGCTAGATGAGCATAAAACAAAGCAGAGAGAGGTGTTTGCTCAGCAGGTTTGACGACCATGGTGCACCCAGCAGCTAAGCAAGGGCTAACCTTAACAAAGAACAGAGAAGTGGGAAAGTTCCAAGGAATAATGTGTCCAACAACACCAATTGGTTCCATGAGTGTATAAGCATGGAACTCTCTTGCAACTTTTAATACCTCTCCATGAATTTTATCAGCTGCACCTGCATAGTAACGTAGTGTATTTGCTGCTGAGGGAATGTCAAGCGCCTTACACATATGGTACAACTTTCCTGCATCAATGGCATCAAGTGCTGCTAGCTCTTCTATGTTTTCATCAATTAGGTCCGCAAATTTCATCATAAGTCTTGCTCTTTCCTGGTCATCATATCATATAAGACGAAAGTAACATAAGGGAATTTTTTTCTTTTTCTTTCTCTTGGAATCAATTAAATACATGATTGTTTTTTCTCTCGGAATTTTTCTTTTATAAGTGAAATTCATTATAGGGAGTAGAAGGGTGCATCAACCCTTAAACAAAAAAAATTCTTCATTGCAATATTGCCCCCTCTAAATACTATCGATTGCACAATTTTTTTTACCTAGAATCCAACTTTTATAGCCAATGTGATTTTTCCTCAAAGTAAAAAATATAAAATGCAAAAAACTAGCAACTATATGTGAGAGATAATGTAATATCCAAATAGAGTTTTGAACTTTTTCGGCTGCATTTGGCGTCTTTAGTTTGTAATTTTCAAAGAAAAGTCACATTGGATATGAGAGATGAGTGTTACATCAATAAATAATCAGGAACGCTACGCGTTACGAAAAAACAAAACAAAAATGACACACGATACATGGGATAGTAGTGTTATATTTTTAAGATAAATTAAAGTCAAAACAAATTACATTCTAAAGCCTATCTCACAGTTTATATATATTCGTTGTTTTTCGTTGGTCTAGCTCTCATACTAACAAGTTTTTCCCATAAATAATTCCACATAAGTTTGAAAGAAAATCTTGACGAAACTACCAAATTACAAAGAGATAAAATATAAAGGGTCATAATAACCAAAGATAAAGTGGGTTCCAAAAAAATAATCACTGACAAATTAAAGATGAAATACAATCCTCCGGACAAATCTTTCCTCAAAAAAATTATCCGGACAAATCTTAATAATCGGTAGAGGTTAAAAATTTGTTAATAAGTGTTCAAAATTTGATACTAAGGATATTATATGAATCCTCTGTCACCAGGGGCAGTGCAAGCTCTAAATTTTATATAATTAAATTAATCTAGAAAGTTATTTAAACTATCAAACAAATAAATTAAAAATTATTATTATTTTAATTAATAAAAAAATTAAACTCTTTGACAAAGAAAAATTATAAACTTAAGTCACTTGATAAATGGACTATTTATTAATAAATAAACAAATAAATATGCGTTTTTTTACGATAAATAAAGTATGATATAAACTGCTGTAGTTTAAGACTTTGACATCAATTATGTTCTCAATAATTATTCTTGTCAATTATACGTTACGCACGGATGGCAAGTGGTGATTAATTTACAAACAACTTGATGAAGAACTCTGTCGCCTATATAAATTCGAGAAATTAGTCTTTGTTGCGTGCGATATCCGGTTCACGCCAAACAAGTATAACAATATGCAATTTAAGGTTTCTGTGTATAACTACTATTGACCAGGGCTGGACAGAATGGGTCGATCCGTCCAAAACCGGTCGGCCTGCGAGCAAAAAAAGACAAACGGGCGGTTTAAACTGGGTTTGGTGGGTCGTCGGATTGACTGGTTCGGTTTAGACTGGGTATATCCGGTCGAGTTCGGATTTGAAAATCCAACCCGTTGAATAACCGAACCCGTCCGTTCAGTTGCAGTACAACTTGACTAGTTAATTTATTTATTATTAATAGCCATTAATTTTTATCTTTCCTAGTCTTCTCACTCTATATTATACACGCTACCCCATTTTTTATTGCATTGAAACTCTAAATTCAACTCATCTTTGTACCTTGAGACACACAAAGATGCTTCTCCCATCATTTCTTTTAAAATTACGTGTGCTCCCTTCCCCATTTCTTTTTATTTCATCTTGTAATTTCTTTTATTTATCATTTTATTTTTATCACATGTCTTTGTACTAGTCTCTCTAGACTTAGAGCATACATTCTCTTTGCATCACCAGTAAAGTAGATACTTAAAAAAAATGACCAACTATACTACCATTTTTTTAGATCTAGACCTACATTCTCTTTCTGTCCATTCCTTTTTTCTTCTCACGTTTTAGATATACCCATTTTTCATACTAATTTGAGAATCCTTAAGAAGCTTATCTTTCTTTCCAATGAATATGAAAAGGTTTGTTCTTTGCAAGAGCTTCCTTGAAGCACAACACATGAAGCAACACTTCATCATCAATATTCTGAAGATCACTTAAAATGAGAAACAACACCATTCATTATCATATTTTCAGATCTGTATGAGAATGAAAGTTTGTTTGGTTTTTATGTATATGCATGATATTCCTTCTCTTCTTTAAAATCTGGGTTTTAGATTTTATTTTTTTTGGTTTCTTTTAAACCGGCGAAATCCGACCGAATGAACCGATAAAACCGAAAAACCGTAACTGTTTAAACCGATCTAATAAACAGACGAGTTTGGGTCTGGGTATCTCACGCCCGCGGGTTGGCTCGGATTTGGGTTTTGAACCCAAATCCCGTCCGTGCCCGTCCGCTGTCCAGCCCTACTATTGACCATTTGTACAAAATAAAAATAAACTATTGACCTATTGTACATTCATTAAAGAATCACAGACGACTAAAAATAAAAATAAAGAATCATTGCATGTAAACTTTGATGTTAATCATATATAAGGATGGCAAAAAGGGTCGATCCACCCTGTTCCGTCCCGCTCCGTCAATAATCTATCTAAAAAGGGGCGGGGCAGTGCGGGCAAACTAGAGAAATAGGGTTGAAAATCTCACACCGTTCTGTTTTATGGCAGACCACAAGTTGGCGGGTTGACCCGTCAATATTTTTTTTAACAAAATTTATTAATTAAAATCTTCACATAAATAATGTAAAAATATATTAAAAATATAACGCTAAAATCATAAAACAAAAGTGATAAAATTAATTGAATTTTTCCCCCAATATATGGAGGTGAATATTGAAAAATTGATTGTAACTTATAAATAAAAAGAAGTGAAAAAGAGAGTTTCTTTTAACATATCAACCAAACAGGCCATTCTGCCCCGCCCGTCATCGACCCACTTTTTGGCGGGTTAGGCGGAGCGGGTACCCTACTTGTGGCGGGTTCAAAATCCCAACCCACCCCATTAAAAATGACGGGTTAAACGGGCCAACCCGACGGATCTAACACGTCTTTTTAGGGATCCTCGACTTACATTTTGATCATTCCTTTTCAAATAGGAAAACTTTGTTAGGGATTCCTTTTCAAATATCTCTCTCTTAATGAAGTGAGAGAGTGAAATGAAGAGAGAGATAAAGAGTTAGGAGAGAAATAGAGAGTAAAATAAAGGAGATAATCCAATTTAATTTATTTTGTTAGGGATTCAATTTCATTTTTTTTTTTTCATTTTACGACTTCGTCTCTACATGCGTGAAAAAGAACATTTTTACATGAAAAGTTGATGAGAAAAATGTAGGTAATGTGATGAAAAATTAGGGTATTTGAGAGAGTTTATACATCTATTAAACTTATCCAATGACACGATTTTGCAAATGGAATTAAAGAGATTGGGACAAGTGGAGGAAGTTTTAGAAACAAAAGGACAAATAATTGGTGGGTCAAAAAGATGTGATTTGAAAATATGGATTTGTGTGGATATGGGGAACTCAAAGATTGAGTTGAGATTAGGTTGAAATTTGAGGGTTCAAATGAGTTTGTAGAAAGGGGAGGGTTTGTTGGTTTTGTGTAGAAAGGAACCGGAGGAAAAGAGGGAAGATGAATCATAGTTTGAAGATGGATAAGATGGAATAGAAGATGAAATCATGGTTAAGATGAAGCATAGTTCTTAGAAATATGTTTGGTTGAGGAATATAGTGACATTTTTTTGTTAAGTAGTCTACTGGATAAAAATTCATCCATTAAAATGAATAAACGAGAAATTTAGGATTTAAAATCCGACCCTTATATATCGCAATGTTCATGCCAACGCGACTATAATGACATTTTTTAGTTAACTATACAATGACATTTGTTACGTTTTAATATATATAGCCAATAAAGCATTTGAGTTTGTACAATAAAAAAATAAAAAAAATTAAACATGAAACATTTTACTCGATGATTCAGCTTTTAAAAGTTTGACGTGAACATGATATAATGAAATATGATCATCAACGTAAATAAGTAGTTTTATTTATTTATTTACTAATACATTATACAGTCTAAAATGTTCCACGGTTTAGGTGTTTTAAATTCATTATGTGATTAACTATAAAGTCTACAACCAAATATCAATTTTTTCACGTACATAAGTAAACTTCTTTATTCATTTTTAAGAAAATTTATTTTCATTCTACCAAGGAACGTGCCAATTGTGATTATTGGGGAGGAAATAATAGTGAAGCCAAGAATGCTTAAGCAAATCAATATTAAAGACTTCCTCCTCATAGTCTGGAGAGGAAGAATGCACGATGAGTGAAAATCAAGAGAATCAAAGATGTGGTCAAGTTCAAGGAAGGATATGCTCCAACTCCAAGTACATGCACACCCTTTATATGTTTGACGTTGAAAGATTTGTATAGAGGATCAAGTTTTGCTTTGAAGTCGTGATTTACCAAAACTGTTTTAATTATGTTTTTGTTTTGTTGTTGATTACGGGCTTAAGATTCTTATTATGAATTATGCAACGTTCTTGTCTAAAATAATTCAATTAATATCAAAATATGAAAATAGAGGAAGGAAAAATAACATACAGCACCGGGCAGGCGGGGCCAAGGACCAAAGTCAAATGCATAACGTGCTGCCTTTACAGCAACATCAATGTCTTCTTTGGTTCCTTCGCTAATCCTTGCTATAACCTCTCCTGTTCTTGGATCTATTGTTTCAAATGTCTTACCTATTTTCTCAATTTTTCACCCACATGAACAAAGCAACAAACAAAAGCACACAAATAAGAAAAGGGTGAAATAATTCAGAATCCAACAGAAGGTAATTAAAATTAGGCAAGAACTATTTCATCAATAAATTGAGCTCAGTTCTTAATCAATTTGTTATTTGATAAAACTCATTAAACACTTAAATTTGATCACTTGATTGCAAATAAGAGTTTTTTTTTCACGAACATGCTTTGTAAAATAAATAAAACTTACCTTTTGTTGTTAATATGTCAAAAGTTAATTCCACCGTAGCTTTCCCACCTCCCCCAAATACCACCCCAAATACCAATAAATTAAGAATTAACATACCATGTTTCAAAAACAATCTACCATATCTAATTTTTCTTTTTTGAAAAAGATTAAAAAATATTGAACATTTAGCAAATTAATTTTGTTGTAATTTTTTAAAATAATAATAACATGATGGTTATAGTTTGTCAAAAAAAAAAAAATAACATGATGGTTATAGCATGAGTGATGTGTCAGTGTTATTATTACCATATTTGTTGAGGCAACTATTTATCATTCAAGTTAAATAAAAACGCAAAACTTTGTTTTTTATAGATAGAGTCATGTCAATTTGTGAAGAAAATTACAGAAAAAGAGAAGGAGCAGAGAAAGCTAGAAAAAAATAGCACTAGTGTGAACAAAATAAATGGAAATATATTATTATAGTATTGACCTGAAACCGAATCCACAAAATCTCCATCGATGAAAAGCTTGGTGAACTTGATGGTGGGTTCGCCATTAACTGGGCCAGTCATCTTTGTATTTGTGGGGTTGACTTAAGTTAACGAAGAAATGAAAGAAGAGAGTGCAGTTTGAGAATTGAGATGTTATAGAAATGGAATCCATTATTATTATATGTCAAAAATTACGACATTATTGAGGAAAATGAAAGCATTTTATATGGTTTAGTCCATAAAAACAATATTATCATTGCAATTGCACTCCTTGTGTATTTTTTAAATTTATAGTACTACTATTTGTTATCGTTCGGAAAAAACAATATTCTTATTTGTATACGAATCTACCATCGTTGTTATACGATTTCTTTCATACATCACTTTCATATATCTTGAAGATAGATTTATCACATCCTCACAAAAAGAAAAAAAGAGTTATCATTATCTTAATCAAGCCGGCTCAAACTAGAGTTTAAGACCTTAAGATTTTGGGTCTTGTTTACTAGTACCATCGAAACACTCTTTAAAGATTTTAAATTAAAAATTTGTTTCTTAAAATATTTAAATACTTCGATTTTCAATGCATTGAATATCAATTTTTTTTATGAAATGTCGCCATTTAAGATTCTTAAAAAATGTCTTAGTAATATTCGTTAACATTTTTTTAAGATTTTAGTCAACCTAAAAAAAATTAGAAAATTATTTTAGATCGTTCCAATCTTCCATATTTTCACTTTCTCAAGGATCGAATCATACGAGCCGAACCATTCAGCAGTTACATCCCAATTCATTCTTGCATCTGAAAAGTAATTTGCAATATCACTAGTGTGTATAAACGTACGCCGCACGGGGAAAATTTTGTTTTAAATAAATTAGAAATAAAATATTTTATCATTCATTTAACACTACATTTAACAATTGGAAGTATCCCCTTTATATAGTTGTAAAAAAAAAAAGCATTATACAGCACAACAGACAGTCATCAGGTCATCTAATTAGGGAAAAAATAGAAGATAATTTTCAACTACTTAGTGAATGCATAATAGGAATATACTGTCTTAGAGGAATCAAGAAAACATTCACTTTTGCTCTTAAATGCCTTGGCTGAAAGTTTGACATCATTTTCCACTACATTGTCTTTCATCTCACACATATCAAATGTTCATCTGCACCACACACCACATTCCCACTCGTATCGAACAATGTTAATCACTTGATTATGAGAAAGAGAAAACGAACTGATAAGATAGAAAGAAAAAAAAAGAAGATATAGAAAGAGTTATGACCTGCGATACATCAAACAAAAGCAAACCCAAATAATTAATAGCAATCAAAATTTTCTACTAAACATATGGATTATATCACATTCAATTTTGCATCCTTAAAAAAATCTTTGTAGAAAATTTATAGGCAAAACTGAAAAGAAAAAAAAAATCTTGAATCAAATGGCTAAATATGCCATATTCTTGAATATAATTTCTAGATCTAGTTGAAGCATGTTCGCATATTCAAATAGCTAAATATGTCATATTCTTGTCAACAATATTGTTGCTATACATACCTCTAATATATATCTTGTATAGGGGTGTTCAAAACCGAACCAACCCAATAGAAAAAACACAAATCGAAACCGCAAAAAACTGCATTTAGTTCGGATGTAATCAGATCATTATCTTACTCAACTGTATGGTTTGGTTTGGTTCGCGGTTTTCATTTGACCAACCGAACCAAACCGCAACATAAGAAAAATGTTAAACATATGTCACCTAGACCAATACTCATATAAACTCAATAGAAACTTTTATGAAATAACATTTTTTTTTCTCTTGTTAAGTTACTTCTTTGTTTTTTATTTTAAAAAATTACGTGCTACTTGAACTTTTAGAGAATGATAAAATCTTAGCCTTTTGCATTTCTTACGAAATAAGATTACTTTTTGTCTACGTTTTTAACTTGGTCTATGTTGTTGGAAACATTCTAAAATGAAAATGAAATTGTAATGTTTGATGAAATTTAAAACATTGTTGAAAATATGTTGTGTTTCATCTTTTTAACTTGATTTTAATGTTGGAAACAAAAAATTATATCGTCTCGAAAAAACCGCACTAACCGATCCAACCCAAACCGCATTTGTTTGGTTTGGTTTGGTTCATATTTTATTTTTAAAGTCAACCGAACCAAACCAAACCAAACCGCATGATTTTTTATCTTACGATTCGGATGACTTTTACCCTCAAAATCGAAGCAAACGCACCGCGAACACCCCTAATCTTGTATGCATCAACACATTTTGCACCTACAAATTAATTAAATAGCTCACCTCAAACAAAAGAGTCGACCATCAAACAGCTACCACGTTGCTTACTAAACAACCTAAATTAAATAATTAAAAAAATAAAGAAAATATAATTAAAGAAATAATTCTATTAATAGAAATTTTTAAATTAGCAAAGGTTCTAAAAAGTTGACAAATGACAGACTTGCCAAAAATCTAACATTGCTTTATTATTATCTATAGACGACCCGTAATTCAACAATCACTCATAATTCAACAAAAATAACCAACGCTCATAAATCAACAACAAAAATTCAACTAACATTTTTTACACAAATTAGAAAAATGGTCTAAACATCGACTCTAGCAGGTCATATTGCTTTTTTCTATAAACATTTCTCGGTGGACACCAACATACTCCATCCACTATTGTCTTTTGTTATATCTTAACCACAGAATACTTTGTCCTTTCTCCCACACACCTTCGTTCTCTCCCACCACTATGGCCAGCATACTACGCCCCATTGTCGTCATGGTGTCGCTGGCAAATTTAGATCCTAGCATAGGTCAATTATAAAAGCTAAGAGTTCATTAAGTTTAGCACTTTAGTATACCTTGTACCTGGGTTTTAATTGTTATTTTTTAATAAATTTGATTTGGTTTTCTTAAAATAAGAAATACTACTTTTACAAAGTATTAATAGGTCTCTAAATATAAATTCTAATACAAATTATTATATACACGGTATTTGTTTTTTTTTCCTTTCAAATGTATCATTATCGAGCACTAATAATTTGTTGAATAAAGGGAAAAAGAGAAACCTTGCTCTACCCTGTGAGCGGTGCTATAGCCAAAAAAATAAACATTGATTAACATAATATTACCAAACTGATTTTTTTTACCCAAAAACGAATACAAATTTACAATTTACAAGTGGAGTAAGCATTATTTTGTGGATTCTACTTACAAATTTATTCATGTTAATTCTCATTTGTTGTTGGGTAAATTATCCATAATTCTTGAAGGATAACCTAGATCTCACTTTACAATATTGTGACTTACAATTTACAAAGGTGAAAATTATAACTTGACATTTTTTTCTATTATTTAAAATCTTTGCCCTCCGTTTTTGAATAAAACACAATTCTAAAATCTTTCTCATTCAGTCATTAAGTTCTCCCGGTACTCTTGGTAGGTTAGCAAGTAAGACTCCGCATGCAAGCTTACAAAGAAAAAACTTCCCTCTTTTAGGACACTTCGATTCCATGTGGTCAGGAAAAAGACGCAGTCAAACAAAGCTCGAGTTCGTCCATCCAACATAATCTACTGTTCAAATTCTCCACTTTTCTAATATCCCACAGTAACTGTAAGACCAAAACACAGGATAGTAAAAAGTGAAAATAGCTCAAGTTTCATGTTCTGTTCCGATACTTCTACATTTTGTTCCAATTCTCATGATTTGTGGCCAATTCATTTCAAAGGAGTTGACTCATTCCAACTCATTCAAACGCCAATTCATAGTGACGAGTTCTTGAAAACTATGTTTCATTCAATTCAACACCCTAATTCCGTGTTGAATGCTATATGTGAGCCTTGGAGGTAGAATTGTGCTTCTTAATTCCGTGCTGAATGCTATTCCGATCTTTTTCTTATCTTTTATGAAAATTCCAGAAAAGGTGTTGTGTATGGTGACCCGTATCCAAAGAGAGTTTCTTTGGGGAGGTGTTGGAGGGGGTAGAAAGATTTGTTGGGTGAATTGGAGGAAGATTTGTCAACCTCAATGTAAGGGAGGTTTGGGGGTGAGAGATGTTAAGTTGGTTAATTTGAGTCTTTTGGCTTAGTGGAAGTGGTGCATCCTCCAAGAGGGCATCCCTCTTTGGAAAGTGGTGTTGCGAGACAAATATGGTGATTCGATTTCCGGCCTCTCCCCGGATGAAGGTTTACTTGGCCACGGTTCACATCCGGATGGTGGAAGGATTCGATGAATTTAGAACGCGGTTTAGGTGCAAATTGGTTTTCTAATAGGGTGGTGAGGAAGGTTTCCAATGGGAGGGGTACGAGTTTTTGGAAGGATAGGTGGATTGGCGATAAACCGTTAGCCGTGACCTTCCCTAGGCTTTTCTCCATTTCTTTACAAAAGGAGGCTAAAGTGAGGGATTTGTGGACCTTGCAAGATGGTGTGGTTTCTTGGAACCTAGCTTGAAGGAGGAACCTTTTTCTTTGGGAAATCAATCTTGTGGCTATTTGTTTGGCTAGTCTAGAGGGTACCATGTTGGGAGAGGAGGAGGATAGTTGGAGGTGGTTGCCGGAAGAGAGTGGAGCATTCTCGGTAAACTCGTCCTATAGAGTCCTTGAAAATTTGGTGTTATTGGATGTTGGTTTAAGTGCGGAAGAAGAAGGGGGCTTTGTGATGCTTTGGAAAAGTCCGGCGCCGTCTAAAGTGGTGGCTTTCTCTTGGATGGCAATTATTGATCGTATTCCCACTAGATCAAATCTAACTTTTCGTCACATTTTAGCTCATCGGGACCCTAGTGTTTGCGTTTTGTGTGGGCAAGGGGAAGAGATGACTACCCATCTATTCTTGCATTGTGATGTGGTTGTGTTGATATGGAGGAAGATAATGGATTGGTTAGATATTAATTTCATTACTCCGTGCAATTTGTTCATACATTTTGCTTGTTGGACCGATGCGTGCAACTCTAGGCGTCTCTTGAAAACTTTTTTGTTGATTTGGCATGCGGTGATTTGGGTGATTTGGAAGAAAAGGAATGCGAGGATTTTTAGCAATCAAGCTAAGAATTTTGATGAGGTGGTGGATGAGATTAAGGCCTTGTCTTGGTGTTGGGGGTTGAGTAGGTTAAGGATACCGTCTTGCCTCTTCTACAAGTGGACTTGGAACCCGGGAGAATGCTTGAATAGGCGTCGATGGGTTTTTTGGTGCTGTGCTGCAGTTGCTGGGCTGCTGCTCCAGGACTGTCAGTTTGTTTGCTGCCAGTAGGCCGGCTGTTTAGTTTTTTCTGCTGTTTTATAGCAGTTTTTTTGTTTTGCTGGGTTCGGCCGGTTTGTGGCCAGTTCCTTTTGCAGTTTTCTTTGTGCCTTTGCGCCTTTGTAACAGTGGCCCTATGTACTTCTTGTGCAAGGCTTCCCATTAATATATGCTGTTTCAAAAAGAAAAAAACACCCTAACAAAACTCATTTACGTTACGTATTGAAGGAAGCAAGGAGGGCAAGAAGAGTATTGGATATATATATCCATGCGATTAATAAGTGTAGATATTTCGTCAGCCATGGGTGAACATTATCAGATGGATCTAAGGGGAAGACATCATCTTACCGACTTCAACATAAGACTAGAAAATATAAATAGAAGAATCGAAAACGACATAGACAACATAAAACTAGAAAATAAAAATAGAAGCAATCTAGACTGTTGGACACATCAAATGACTGAAATTGGTCTGAATGGCATAATTCCTTTGACTACAAGCCTTCTCCAAGCAAAGTGGTCCGGCCTTGCGCAAGGAGGGACTAAGGACCAATACAGTCACACATATGTTGACAACAAAAAGGTTGATTAACACACTAATCCTCTTGTTAATGCCCTCCCAACAATTGCAATACTCTTAAAAGTAGACACCCTGCACGAATGCATGCCTGCACCGGTATTATATCAGGTGTATTCTTACAAATGTTCAGGTTGGCCTTTGTTGATTAATCATAATATTTAAGATATTACGGTAACTTAGTCCATATATAATTTAAATATGCGTATACAATTAAAAAAACACTTTAAGACGACAACAAATAGAGTGCATTTTTCAAATGATCCCCAACTACGATTATCATAATGCAACTATTACATAAAAGTTCACTTTGGCACACCATAGATCTATGTATTTAAAGAAATACATTCCTAGGATACTCCGCTATTTTCAATATTAACATACACAGAGAAATTGATTAGATGAAAGTAGTATAAAAGGAAACAGCCAGCAAATGACTGAGGGGGAACAAGAAAACTCAACCCCTGTAGCTGGTTTGATCTGTTGTGTATGGATAAGTTGGTGGAGCAGCACTTCCGTAGTCATATTGCCCGTAGTTAGTCTGTCCTGCATAAGAACTACTGGATAGATAACTAGAGGGACCTAAATTGTCGACAGGGTATGAGTAGTGCTGTTGTGCCATTCCTATTCCAGCTGGGCTTTGAGTGATTGAGGTTCCATAGGTTCCTGCGTATGGATTAGCAGCAGTTGAACTTTCCAACATATTCTGGCTTTGGTAGTGTAATGGTGCAGAATATCTTGCAATAGGGCTAGGATGCACAGGAGCCAGATTGTTCCTGCGACTAGGGCGACTAAAAGATGACGGGTATACACTAGTTTTGGCTGACTTGGCTGGACGGGAAGAGCTTGTCCCTCGACCACCACGCTTTCGAGGTGGTCTACTTCCACTTCCACTTCCAAACGATGAAGTATTCTTTCGTTCAAACTTGTTTTTGTCCAACTGGGAAACCCGTCTTTTCAATTTATCAAGTCTAAATTTTGATTCAAGTTTGTGATCTTCCACACATTTGATTACATCCTTAACCGAAGTCAACTCCAAAGTATTTGCCTCATCCTGAAAAATACAATGTTTTAACAAAGTGGTCCATTTAAGATGTGTTTCATGAGGTAGTTATCGTAAATGCATTACTATATGAAACTGAATTGAAAAGGTAGCTGTCCATACCGTTGCAGCCTGACTGTTATTTCCGTTTTTCAATATGGTAGCAACATTATTTTCGTAGTTCCGAACATAAGAATTGAGTAGCTCAATTGGTTTAAATCTTTCAGTCAAACCAGATTCTGAAGCAAAATAAACAGCTTCTATCTCTTTGCCATTTTTTACTAGTTCATCTATAATATCTGCATAAAACACTTGCTTTTGTTAGTGTTAAGTATGACGGGAGCTCAAACTAAAAAAGTATGATGCACTGCTCAAAACTGAATCACATATCTAATAAAGTTTTGTCCTCTGATGCTTTAAGTGTGTCAAATAAATATGAACCAAGTTAAAAACTGTACGTGAAAACACAATCTGAAAAAATTTAACTCTTACTAGTTGATTTAAGGTCATCTATCCTTCCTGCTCTGCCTTGTTATCCAGAAAATTTAACTCTTAGGCGCTAAGACATCTATAAGGATAGGTGTAATAGGCTAAGCTGGATGGACAAAACTTTTCCATATTAAACGTGGGATTGGGACCTGTGGCTGTTGGCGTTTCACAAATTGCATATGGTGGACTGGCATAAAATTCGGTAAGGCACCAATATTTAACAACAATGGCACTTAACACATAACATTGACCAGAATCAACATTCGAAGTAGTAATCAGAATCAACATTAAGAAATGAAGACATTTATTGAGAGGCTGTAGAAAATTTCCCCATAATGTGACAACATGGCAGTTTATTGGGGATGGACCAAACATTTCCATATTAAATGTGGGATTGGGACCTGTGGTTGGCGGCGCTTCACAAATTGCATATGGTGGCTGGCATAAAATCCATGAAGGCGCCACAACGACTGCTATTTAACAAAACTGGCACTTAACACATGCCATTGAGCAGAATCAACTGTGGAAAAACATCCTATGCTAACCCAGGCAAGGATATGTGAACATAATACAACTCACATATGATACTTCTTCTCATCCCATCCCCACTATTTTCCCACGACCAATGTATCCCCCACAATTACTTTGCAGACACTCTTTCTTATTAAGATATTTGCTTTTTTCTCGGCCCATCTCTACCATAACTCCAATAAAAGTTTCAGGTTTTTCATCTTCATCCACTCTTCCCAACATCATGGCAACACCAACTTTCACTGCCAACACCAGGCTTTGAGCAAATTACACTTGGCTTGGCTCGCACACTATTCAACTTCATTCAGTTTATTTGATGTCTGGCAGAATTGATCCACAGTTGGTTAAAAAAGGGATGAAAACACAAATTTATCAGTAGGTGGTGGAAGAAAAAAAAACCAGGAAGCATGCATTTGTTTCAAATGCAATTGGAGGTTTTAGGAATCACCTACTCAACCTGGGTCACTGCTTGTATAGTTTTGGATGGGAAATTAACAGAATTCTAGTTCTGCATGGGTTTATTTGGGAGATCAGGGAATCGTGTCAGGGAGGCAGACATAACTTAGAAGAAACCGAGGGGAAAAACTGGCCAAACAACATCTGAAAATACCTGTGCTCTGTTGGAATATATAAAAAATCCAACTCATAATGGTAGTCCTCACCCATATTTATTTTGCCTTAAATGCTAGGAAATATATTATTATTGCTAATTTGTAACATGATGAACTGAAGAAGTGAATACAAAAAAGTGCAAGGTCAGAATAACATCACGTCCTTCCAATATTTTAGGTGATGTCTCACCACTAAAGAAAGGTTTTTTTTTTACACATAATGACCAACTTTTGAAAGGAGTGCCTTGCCTTTTGGACAATAACAGTACATATACAAGACAACAGAAATGTGATATGTTCCAAATTGCATCAATCTGACCCTATATTAAAAAACAATGCTCAAGATTTTCCTCAATTCTCTAGCTACCTCAAATGACGAAACTAGTGAGGATCGAGGGAGGTTGGTCCTTCTCTATGGAAGGGTACTACAGACAACACAAGCTAAACAAAATTAGGTTCAAAGGCTCTAATCTAATCTATTGACAAGTTCAAAATTTTGTAGCACGACACACTAGCTTCTTACAATAAGAGCATTGAAAAGTCACAGACACGCAAAACCCTAAAATGCTACTTCCAAACTAGAGCATAGAAAATTGATTTAGGGAACATTTTATATCCTAACCATTAACCATTCTAATTATATAGATAATTAACAGAACATTCTAAAAACATAGATAAGTAACATATCATTCAAACAACAAAGTAGATAATTAACAGAACATTAAAAAAAAAACATAGATAGGAAACAAACCTATCATCTTGTCTCCAAATTCTAAGGAAGCAGCAACCTTAGCCATATCCCTCCTAGAAGCAAACTCCATCACAGATTTCCTCAAATACTCATCATCGACTTTGGACCTTAACCCAAAACACACAACCATCTGCAAAAACATCACCATTTCCGCAGCACCCTTCTCCGGTTCCCCATCCAGCTGTTCCTTCCACAAATCCAAAAGACTCCCAGCTCTCTCCACAATCGTTCTTGAATACACACTCGATTCCGAACTCAACCCTTGAATCAAAAGCCCGCAGGCCCATCTCTTATCAGTAACACCAGACTTCCCCTCTGTTTTACTCGTCAGATACTCCTCCACCGCATCCAACACCAATCTCGGCGCATCCGTAGCCTCTTTTAACGCCGCTGCTATCTCAGGCCTCAACATTATCGACTCTTTCCTCTTCGAAATTACAAATATTAGCAACGATTCAGCGTCCATTTTCCTCGACAAGGATTTAAGCGCGGCAGCGATATTGGACGGAGGATTAGGGTTACGAAGGGCGGCGAGTGCGGCTTCTTTCTGTTCATCGATACGTGCAGCGGCAGAGGATTCACGTTCAGGGATGGAATTCTCTTGTTTGTTGAGAGATTCTAGGGTTTCTTTGTGGCGTGATTCGAGGGATTGAAATTTGGAATCTAGGGTTTGGAATTTCTGGGAAATGGAATCTTGAAGAGAAGAGAAATGGTTAGTGAGTTTTGTGAATAGGTCGGTGCATTTGATAAGAGTGTTCTTTTGAGATTCCAATTGGTTGAAGAATTGATGAACCTTGTTAGTTTCTGATGAGATTGTTGTTGCAACCAATTGAGTCGCCATTGTAGTGTTTGAAGATAGAGTGTTGTGTTGTGTGAAACAAACCCTAATAAACCATTCTGAAAGAGAAAAACATGTGTCTGTGAGTGTGAATGATGATGATGCTTTGTACTTTCAGATGGCAAGTGATACATAAACATCAAGGTTATGTTGTTAGAATGGGCCAAATGTTATTGTACAGAAAATTACCAACTTGCGGGCCCGGCTTCAAATACATCTCCTCTCATTGATATTGGAACCTCCCTCCATACATGCTTACATATGTGTCTTCTTATCAAAAAAGAAAGAAAAATAAATTTGTGTGTAGGTTTTATTAATTTACTCCCATTTATTTATCAGTGAGTGTAAATTAAGGTGTATTTAACAAAATTTCATATATAACTTGTTAATTTAGACCAACTAAAGGGAATGTTTGCACTTTGCACAAATATCTTAACAAAATCGGAAGCTAGTGATGTTGAGTGTTGACCCTCTTATTTTTATGGTGCAGTGCAGGCCGCCTCGTACTTTATCACGTCGGTCTTGACTGATGTCATGGGTGTGTTCTTTTTAAAGACTTAGTTTGCTTTCTTTTTCTCTCATCTATTTAAAAAAAAATTGATTGATATATTAAAAAAAGTGCAAATAATCAACCCTTGAGCAAAAAATGCAAGAGGGTTAACACATTACTCATAATAAAGATAATGACTTGTACTCTAACGAGGAACCACTTAACTGTTGGGTCAGGAGGGGAGCTCGAGAGAGACACCACACTCTTACCCAAAACCTTAAGGCAATGAGTCCTCTTAATTATGAGGTGTTCAACCTTTACTCTTTTATCCGATGTGGGACATATAACTCACACTTGTACACAACATTAACCTTCGTTCTACCCATATTCACTTTCTTTAAATCAATCAATGTTAATATTGTTAGTTTTTATAGTAACAGTGGGGATCAAACATTTAACCTTCTTATCATTTCACCTCTTAACTCTTACACCCCATACACAAATTAAAAACTTAATTGCCCTTGTGAAAAATAATTTCCCCATAAGTCATAACTTCTCCATCAATAAAATTGAACTCCACCGTGCAATGGTCTCACTTATATTACAAATTAAAAAAATGCATATAACCGGTGATAAACATTGCATAAACAAAAAGAAGAATCAGACTATAGGCTAAGTAATATGAAGAAAAAGAAATGCAAACATTGCTAATATAAAGTCTCAAATTTCCCTAGCTTTGCCTTAAACTACTCATTTCTTTTGATGATTATTAAATTTACAAGGATCGGCAAACCGAACAGAGAAAGATCTAGACAGGTAATCTGGTTCATCAAACACTGTCCCTTGTTCAAAATTCTGAGAATAAGTGAAATGATCATAAGGAACCTGCTTCAAAGGTGATGATGTAGACTCAAATAGCTTCTTCTTCTCTTTCTTGAGCTTCATCCACAACATTTTCCATCTAAATTTACTTGATCTTGTAGCTGATAGAGAGTTTGTGTGCTCAATATCATTGCAAATTCTTCCCAACTCTTCGGTCTTCCTGCTAGAATTGCACTCACTTTTGATATCCATGGCAGCTGCTAGTGGAATACGTAAACTGATGAGATGTGACTAAACTTGAGAATACAAGCAAATGCTATTGCATTTGAAATAAGAGTGTCTTGGCCTATATAGCCCTAGTACAAACACGATGTTGAGTGTTGACACTATGTTGTTGACATCAATAATAGTTTTATAGATGAAAGTAATTGAATGGAACCACAAGCATCGGTGTGCGACACTAACACATGTCGAACATTAGAAACATATTCAATGTGAAATCTCAGTACTACGAATGTATGTGCAGAAGAAGACTAATTTCTCTTTAATTAATTACTAAGAATAGAAGCATTCAAAGCCAATACCTGTGTCACCAAATTTTTCTACCTTGCTTAAGTGGATAACAAATCTATAAATTAATAACTCCGGCACGTGATGCACGTGACATGACTGCAAATTATTGTCAAGTGGAACTGTTTTAAGAGGCGACTTTATCATGTGCGGGACTCTGTTTTGGTGCAGAAAATTTTCATAATCTGAAGATATCATATCAATTGGAGACACAATTCTCAGTTCCCTTTCAGTTGTACTCAGTCTAGCATATGCCTGCCAGATTTATAGCAGCATTTGCCAATTGCCATTGCAACTTCGCACAAAGCATTATTAAAATTATAATAACCACATGTTTCAGGTTGTGATGTGAAATTTTTATTTCATTCAATTCTCTAAAGATACAAGGGAGGCATATGTATGGCCAATCTCAAATGCTAAACACAAAAGGATACATTACTTGCATTACAAGTAACCCCTTAAAACTACCACAAAACTACTAAGACTAATTATTATTAACTCTAATTAGCCTAACACAGATTTCATTATGTGAGGCTCTTACCTTACCCTTAATAGAAGTTAAACATTGAAACTTCAAAACATTAAAGTGGAAGTGCTCCACGGGCTATTACCATAAGTGAACGCCAGTCCAAAAAACAAAAACATAAGTCAACGTTTATTTCCTCTGTTTTTACTTTTTTATTTACGGTATATAATATTTTTTAATGACAAATTTTAATGGTTAATTTATTAGATTAATATTTTACTTTTTTGTAAGGGTTTGAATATAGGAACGTCAACTCATTTTATCTTAGTTCATGCCATAGTATGGAATATAAGCTCATAATACAATTTATTTTCTAAAACAACTCAAATTCTTGATAAAATGTTTCCTGAAACCGCAAATTTTATTAGTAGTGTTAATTTCTTTTTATTTCGGGGTTGATAGGGTCTCTTTATGGCTCCGTTTGTTTCAGCCTTTTCCAAAAAAAAATCTATTTTTTTCCTTAAGAAAAGTAATTTTGTCGTTTTTAAGTGTTTGTTTAAGATTTTTAAAAAAATTATTTTATTAAAAAAAATCTATTTTGACTCTAAAATAAAAGCTATTAGAATTAACTTTTTTAAAAATCTATTTTTTTAATAGAAGGAGATAACACATAAACTAGTTAAAAATCATTTTTTTTATATTCACTTATTTTTAGGTAGTACACAAACACAAATAGCTTCAAATTTTTTCTAAAATCTCTAAAAAAAATTAACACAAAATTTATTTATTTTTAAAGTTAAAACAAACGCACCATATATCTCAGCTTCTTAACTCATTCACATTAACCATTTTGTCGTATCTATATTCCTTTGTTTCTTCATCCAATGTTTGCTTATTCTTTGCCAACAAAAATACAAAAAGAAAAGAATCTAAGTGCAGAAAAAGCAAAACCGCGTCTAAAAAGAATGGATATCAGAAAAATAAAGTAAAGGCAAAAGGAAGAGATGTATCAAAGAACTCCACTTTAATATAATTACAGAGAAGAAGAAAGATACGTATATGGTTCATTTCATTTTACATTATTACATTCTCATGAATGAGATTTATAAAAATAATGAAGAATGTTATTAGTTTTTTTTAAGGTAATTAAGAATGTTATTAGTATTAAGTAAACGAAAAGTTTATTAAAATGTCCCTCTCCTACCAATAATCCAACAATATTTTTTCAGAACAAATACCAAATATGAATTTTTTTATGTTCCTACTGATAATAACTTCATTAGAACAATTACATATTGTTTTCACTAATAATTACATTAAATAAAAGAAATTCTAAAAGTTGATGGACTAAATTAATTAATAATAATAATTATGAAGCCAATGATAAATCAATGGAACATATATGTGATCAGAAGAGCCACCAGCATGAGGAAGTAAGCAATTCCTTGATCAATCGCAGTGCCTGCTCATTTTAATTACGTAAAAAGAGTTATGCACTTCAACAATAGAGAAGGAAAAGAATGAAGAGATAAAAAAAATATAAAAAAAAACAGTGTTTGAAGCATTGATTACCATCACTAGAAGGAGCAGGAGCAGGTGCAGGTGTTGGAGAAGGAGAAAAGTCGTGAGCTTCAGAGATGGCAAAGAGTACCAAACTGAGAATTGAAAAGGAGAAAAATCTCATTGCCTTCATTTCAATCATTTTTCCAGGAAAATTGAAAGAAGAAAATTGGTAGTTACCGATAAGTGAGAAAGCACGGTTGTGAGAAGGAAAGGTTACTTTACTTATACATGTAAGAGAAATGGCGCCATAATAAACGGAAGCACGTATGATGTGATTTTGAGACGAGATATGATATGGACATGATAAACATTAATCATATCATGTGTTTGATGCGTACATGATAACAAATATGATATCATTCAGTGGCGGAGCTATGATTATTACAAAGTCTGAGCAAAAAGAAAAATTGCAACACATTTATATGTGTTTACATAAGAAATTGCAAGTAAATAATAAAAAAATCTAAAGAAATTGCTCAATTTACAGGGGTTTATATAAGAAATTCAGAGGAATTTACATAAGAAATTGCAAAAAAATTTGGTCGGAGCCCGGGCGAGTGCCCAAGGTTGTCGGACGATGAAACCGCCACTAATATCATTATAATTAAATGAAAAAATTACTCTCATAATTAATTAAATATTGTAAAAATGACATGTAATTAACTATAATAACAAATATACATGATATCATTATTTAAAAAATGACAACATTTTAAAAATGGCAGAATATCATGATAATAATTAAGAAATGATCTTCTAATCTCATCAAGATAGTTTCTAACACAACCTATACTCAAGATAAAAATTACAAAGAAAAGCCCGAATAGGATAGGAAAATAGTTTATTTTATCCTATCTGTTTGGTGCATCAAACATGAGATTTAATCATGATATGATTAATATATCAAATTATGACTTCATATCCTAACAATTAAATGGACCCTTAAATTAAATTATCAACATTAATGTAATGTTTCTATTAAATATTTTATTCATTTATATGCAAAAATCCGCAAAATATTTGTCCCGTGCCCTTTGCAGATTTTATGTGCTTATTTATACGGAAGCAGATTTTTATGAGCTTGTATATACGGTAACAAATTTTTATGTAACGATATGAAAAAATTGATATTATAAATTTTTTAAAACTATATGCGGAAATAAATTGTTATGTAACAATATGAAAAAGTCGATATGCTAAATTTTTTAAAACTTATGACTATTTTTAAAATATCGATATTTAACTGTGTTTATATCTATCGAAACACATTTTTATGTATCGAAATGAGAAAATCGATTTGATAAATTTTGTAAAACTCATAAATATATGCAAAACACCGTCAAATATTTGCATAACACTCGTTACAAATTTTAGATTTTATGTGCATATATACGGGAAACAAATTTTTATGTACATATATGAGAAAATCTATATGATAAAATTTAAAAACTCACGAATATTTTCAAAATATTAATGTAGTGTTTTTATTAAATATTTTTCTTTATTTTATATGCAAAATTCTGTCAAATATTTCATATGTTTATATTTGCGGAAGTAAATTTTGATGTATCCATATGAAAAAGTCGATGTGATAATATATTAAAAACTAATCACTATTTTCAAAATATAAAGAGTCGATGCGATAATATTTTAAATACTAATCACTATTTTCAAAATATCAACATTAAGATTTTGTTTGATCAAATTGGGAAAGAAAAAAAAAACTTCCATGTACATTTTTTGTTTTTTGAAATTGACATATATATTTTTTAATTATTATTTAAATTAAATTACAAAAACTAAATTATCATGATCAACAAAACTATTTGTCTATATACTTGTTAAATTGCTCTCACTCTAAAACTCAATCTTTATTTCATAAATTTAGAGAACCGCAACAACAATATGTGAGTTTGAAAACCTCCTAAAAAATTGTGAGTTTGTTAATAATTTGTCTAAAATTGCTCCAACTATCCATCTCTAATATAATGGTAGATTTGTGAAAATTTGCAAAATAACCGTATTCTCTTCTAAATTTGCAAGATTAAGATATTAACACGGAACATATTACGAAAATTGGCGAACATTATTTTTATTATATTATTATGGCAGTAGATATTTAATTTTGTTTTAGTCCTTTAAAATAATCTCTTTTATTATCTTAATTACTTTATTTTTTTAAAGAAAAATATATCTTAATTACTATAAATTTTATTATGAGATAAATAGATAAGTTCATGTTTATGAGTTGTGTGATAGTGCTTTAGTTTAAAAATATGACATAATTTTTTATTGGAAATAGCTCCATAATTGTTTTTTTAAGGGGGTAGCTTGAAAGTGTATTGTACTTGAATCTAAATGACCTTTTTCCATTTGTTGAGTATCTTTTACTCCTTAACATGTACTTCTTTCGGTCACATATATAAGAAAAAAGTAACTTTTTAGGTTCATTAAATGAGTAATGTACATGGTCTATAAATGTGACCAGATGCAATAATTATTCAATAAACCTAAAAAATTGATTTTTGCTTATAAATGTAACCGGAGGAAGCATCTCTTAACTTTTACTCCTTATGATTCATCACCTCCTTAATAACATGTATTTCTTGAGTTGCAAGACCAAGTTTTGTTATTTTTTTCCAATTGACATGTTTACATGAAAAATCGATTAGAAAACCAAAAAATAAAAATATTGATACTCGTTTAATTTTTTAAATATTAATGATAAATCATTTTAACAATCTAACTCAATAAAGTACACAATTTAGTTTTTCTATAAGTCACTCTATTAGGCAAACAAATCTTGAGACTTGAGAAAAGTGTATTGTAATTAATGATGAGACTTGAAAGTAATTATCAAAATCATTGGGCAATTATGTGACCAAATTAATGACATTCACCAATTAACTTGAGAAATGACATATTAGCCCACTCTATTAGTGATTTTATGGATTTAGTGGAGGATGATGAAGGAAATTTGGTAGTAATTGATATTGTTAGTAGTAGACTAGAGGAGATGTAATATGTGGAATCCATGCTTGTTTAATGTTTTGGTTTCTAATATAAGGAGAATGTAGGATTTAGATTCTCTCCATTGAAAATTTTCTCAAGTTTTCTCCATTGAAATCTCAACCATCAAATATAAGAGAGAAAATGAGTGTTAAATTATAAAGAAAAGTGGTTAGTAGATTTTAATGGGGGAGATTGAAAATGGAGAAAACTTGAGAAAATTTTCAATGGAGAGGATCCAAATCCGAGAATGCAAACTATCGCCCTTGTGGTATTGGTTAAAGTAGTAAAATAAGTAAATTTGCATCGAAAAGTAGTGTAATTATTGGTAAGAAAAAAGTAATGACTTATATTTACAACTTAAGACACTCGTTAGCAAAACTCTTTATATAAATAAATCACTAAATACATATGAAGTTTATGAGAAATACTAATATTTATACAACTATTTTTAAACAACTTTTAGAATAATTTTTCTTCCCTCGTCTTTTGAGACAAAAGCAATCCTTAGTTGGATTTCCTATATTCAATTTGGATGAAAGTATGACAAAACTCTATTTTGCTTACTTGGATTTCCTCTCTTACTTGAAAGTGAGAGAAGTTCCATCATAGACATTATGTCTTTGGGTCATAAGACATCATGGTCATATATTTATTCAACCATCCAATCAGGGGAGGATTCAGACATTTGGTATATGTAGGGCTAAAATCTGACAAACAGTTGCGGTTGCTACCGACAAAAGCAAAGCTAACCTCAAAAGCTTATGAATCGTAGCAAATATATCGCACTTGTTTCTTTCCACAAGTTTTGCCCAAGGTTATTTACTTGTTGTTCTTATTCTTAACATATTGTGTTTTATTTATAAGGGTAATAATTATTTTGCTCTCTGGATGTGTAAAGAGTAACCATAATAGTCCCTCATTTTATCAAAATTTTAAAATTGTCATTGATTGTGCATTTTGTTAGTTAAAATAATCTCTAAAATTAAAATAATTTGTTAATATTGTCATATTAGTCCTTCAATATACTTATTTATTGTCACTTCAAAAACTATTTTGACTAATAAAGTGCAAAATCAAAGACTATTTTAAAATTTTAATAGATTGAAAGACTGTTGTGACTACTCATTACAGATTCAGGACCCAAATAACTATTATGCCTATTTATAATTAAAAAATTATGGAAGTTCCATGTGGGGCTTTAGCCACACATGGACCGGGAATGGATCCGCCCCGGCATCCAATATCATAATAAATCGACATATAACTCTATCTTTGATTTAATCTACTTAAGTTATTTTAGTGGTGTTGATTTAAGATCTTAGAAGATACTCCTCTTAGGATTCCATATTTAATTCCCCTCTATTTAATTTAGATAAAGTAGATTAACTTCTTTAAAAGAAAAACTCGATTGTTTAATAAAAACAAGTGGAGTTTCACCTATTCATACTCACCTGGATTTCCTCTTAGTATTAAAGGTCTTCGAGGAGCAGTTTGTACCAATTCTAAAGCAAAAAAATAATCTAATCTAATTATCTAAAGAAAAACTCACATTCGTCTCGGTTGAACAACTTAATTTTTTTTATTCAATTTAAACAATTTTCACCAAAGAACATCTAAATACTGTTAATAATACAATACTAATTTGAACTGGTTTTGATATAAAAACTTCTTGCTAATATCAACTTAGTCTTATGGACCAAAAGTGTGATTGAGCATTTTTTTTTAAAGGATTGAGCATTAAATTAAAGGTAAATCAATAAATGTTTAGGTATTTGAAGTTTGGTTTAGTACCAGTATTCTATACAAAACCCAATTAAAATTTGATTTAATTTCAAAATAAATTAATATAAAAATATGACATGACATTTAATAATTTTGTGATGTTTACTATCAAACTAAATTTTAATGTTACAGTTCTGTTTATCTAGGGGTCTACACAGGTTGGATCAACCTAAAAAACTCGGTCAAACCTATCTAAAATACTTCAAAATAGTGGGTTGGGCCGGGTAATTGGGTGAATATGATATTAAAAAATAAAAAATTCATATAAAATAACGGATTTCATGTAAAACTAGACTCAAACCTAATAAACTCACTTATCTAATAATGTCAACATTTTTATTTTTATTTGCACAGGGAAGAAGGAGAATGCTAAAAATTTTGGTTATAAATCAAGTCTAATTTTCAAAATTGATACAATACATCCTCTATATTGAAAATCAAAACATGATAAAGTTACAAATTAAGACGTTACACTTTTTGATTATTTTGATGCTAATGAAATTTTGTCATGCAACTTTAGTCTGTTGCAAGTATTTTATGATAAAATTTATTATTTAATATTATCATTTGTTAATTTATGACACTAAAATATAGTGAAAATAGGTTGCACAATTTTTTAAAAAAATAAAAAAGTTGAGTATTTTTTATGAAATAAATATGAGGACTAATCATTTAGTCATTTAATATTAGAAAAATAATAATCTTGGTAACCTACTACTTAACCCGACTCAAACAAAAAATTAATGGGTTTTTCCAGACCAACCCTATACTAACATATGCTTATTTTACCTTATAAAAACTAAATTACTTCGAGTATTTAAGTTTGACCAAATCCAACTCAAACTTACCTATATTCCCACGTGCACTCTTACCTATATTAAATTGATAACGAAGAGATAAGCATAAATGGTAAATTCAGCGGCGATCATTGATTTCCTTACCCACAAAGATATTAGACCTCATTCATTTATATCCTAGTGAGCAGGTACATGCCACGCACGAAGGAGTTAGAGGCACAAAACAAGGCCACGTGGCAGAATCAAATACAAGTGGCCATTGAAAATTGCACGGCTTATACATAGTGGTGATGGTCCAATGCAGCATAGCATAATTTGGCTAGATATCCCATCCAAATGTAAAATACAACTCTTAATTAAACGGGCACCTCAAAAAATACGTGCAAAATGCATCATTATTATTATTATTATCACAAAACACAGAAAAATACTTAAATGTGAAAGATTTGGATACATATATAAAAATTTCCTCATTAATGGAATGTGAAAGATTGCCTTTTGATATACATAAAATTAGATTGTTTAAAATATATATTATTTAATTATTTTCTTTTTCTACCATTTTTATTTTATTTTAGTGAATGTGACCAAAACTTATGTCCAAAACCTTGTGGTCACACAAAAGTTTCTTCAAAACACAAACCACTCTAAGGCTATGTTTGGATGGTGAGAAGAAAGAAAGTAAAAGGAAAGAATGATTAAGGAATGAAAGTGAATAGAAAGTAAGTTGATTTTTAGGTTGTTTGAAATAAGTGAAATAGTAAAAGGAAAGAAAGATGTATATTTAATAAATGACATAAATACCCTTATATAAAGATGGTAATTTACATGCATATCGACATGTAGAAATATATGTTTATTTAATAAAATCAAATATAAAATTAGGTACTTTGAAAAAGAACTATGACAACATGTTAATTGCACACAATGCACGTTTGCCATTTTCAGAAAAATAATGGTGTATGTATTAGATAAAATAACACGGGACTATAGATGATAAAATAAGGGCTATATTGTCCTTTTGGTCTAAAAATTTGTCCACTCCCACTTTCTTCACAAGTTTGAGCGGAAATAAAAATTTTGTGGGACCCCTCTATGAATTAATTGGTCTTTTGGTCCCCTAAGTAATTTTCAGTTTACATTTTGTTTCCATGACTCGTAAAATCGACATTTAGGTCCATCTTATTTTGCTTTATTAGTCAAAAAAGTCTTAGACTATTAACTTTAACTTTAAATGTGTAAAACGGAACACAAACAAGGGGACCATTGATGTAATTAAGCTATCAGTTTCTTTCCTTTGCCATATTCTTTTGTTCCAAACAAGGGAAACGCTTTCTTTCCCTCAACTTTCCCACCCCCTTCACCATCTTTCCTTAGAAACAAACACCCCTAAAAGAATTTCTATTTTTATATCTAAGATAAAATAAAAGCCAAGCATACAATCCTTTCCTCCTTGCTTTTATTACTCTATACAATTTCATATGATCCACATATTTTATTTTCCTTTAAATTAAATTCCTCAATTGGCGCACATATAATTAAATTCCAAAAACAACTTAGAAGAAAAATGTGTCACGAGGGGTTTTATCCTTTGTACACAAGATGTCATGTATACCGGGAGGTGCAAATAGTGGTGGACGCTGAAGCAGGGGAAGAACCGGCGGTGGTGGCAGGTCGGGCTCGCGGTGGAGGTGACGGTGCCGGCGAGGATGGTTCAATAAAACAGTGTGTTTGCTCTCCGTCAAAGCACCCAGGGTCGTTTCGTTGCCGGCAACATCAAGCCAAGTATGTATGGCGCAACAGAAAAAATTGATCAGTGATATTCAATTATATATTAATGTATCAAATTCAAAGTTCCTGTTTTCTCTGTCTTATATAATTAGCTAATGCAGCATATGATGTATCAATTTCATATACTTGCAAGCAATGCACATTATACTACCTCTCCTCGTGACAGCTGAAATTATTTTGAACCATTAATTTTACTTGTGCTTGTAAATGAATGAATGGAATTGCTTTGCTAATTGCTGGTAAAATCGCTTTGTACTATGAACTTACCTGAAAAACCACTCATTGCAAGAAATCCAAATCTAATCCAACAAACAGGATTTGAGGCATGTTAATTGTGTTATTTATGGAAGAAAAAAAATGTGTTGTTAAAAACATTCTGTTTTAGTAAATGATAATGATGTCATATTAAGGGGGACATAACTAATGAGTGATATGCCCTAAGTCACGTCAGAATTGACTAACAATAATTTAACAAAAGTATTTAATTAGAAAATAAAAATACGTTAAAGACCTGTTTAATAATTCTCAAATAGATCAGTGAGCTACAAATTAAAAACCATGATTTAAAGAATAGAAAGAATCAGGTATTACTACGATTTTAAGTATTACTATGGGTTTTGTGGAATGAGCAGAATGATAGAGTTTTCAGGAATAAATAAAGCTCTCTACCGCATATGTTAGATAAAGTAAAATCATATTCCTTCTGGTGGTTGAAAGCTAGTAATGCTTTTTTTAGCTTTGATATTTATAATTGGTGGTCGAACCCGCTCTTATGTATGGGTATCGACCGACTGTTTATATTTTGACTAGACTGTGTTTCTTTCCGTAATTGTCATGGCACACCTTATGCTGCAACAATTACGTTTTCGGTGTTAATATATTCGATTTTTGTTTGTTAAAAAAAAAAAAGTTTGACCATTATTTTGGATTACACTTTTAATTTTTTTCCTCCTGAAGCTATGCTCTCCTTGCACTTTTGTTCTAAATGAAATATTTTGGGAGGGTGTGAACCACAACTTTGTTTCAAACCAAGGAATAAGCGACATTCATATGCTCCTGCATCAAACTTCATACTAAAGATGAATTATTTATTATTTTAGGTTTGTGAATTTCAAACATGGATTATGAATGAACACATTATTGTAAAAAAAAGCATAAATTGTCAATTTCAAGAATCTATCTTATTGTGCAAGCATTTGTGCTTATATTACTTTTATCTCAATTTTATCCTAATCGAAAAAACAATATTAGTTAAAGGCTTTCGCTAGAAGACACATTTTATGAAGATGTCTTTTAACAAGTTATTTTATGAGTATTTGTTAAAAGACACCAACTAATTTTTATGAAGGTGTCTTTTAGCAAAATTATAATTAAAAAGTAGAAATCACACCTTAAGGTGTGAGTTGTTAAAAAACACCTTCATGGGTGGCTTCTATCAAAACCCTTAATTAAAATCATCCTTATATATTATTTCACACTTATCATCGGATTAAATCGTCTAATTTATCAAACACTGCAAATTTAATCTACTATACATCTACTTTACTTAAATGCTATAAACTCACCCGCTTATATCATCTATATATTTTTTTATTTTTGTACCAAAATAAAGTTTTATTCATCCATCATTGCCGATTTCTATATAAGATTGACGATACCTACTAAACAAAATATGATACCTCCAGTGTAGTTGGATTACGACTTAATAGTTTTTGTTATATAAAATAATTAAAAAGATAAGATAGTGATGCCAATGAAATGAATATTCAAAAGGTGAGATAAGATCTTTTACAAAGGAATGGATTCAATGGATATATAAATATATAAAACAGTCCAATGGATAAGATCAAGGACTTCGTGCATACAATAAACCTCCTCATGAGCAATAGATATAGGTGTGATAAGAAATTGATTCATACTTTAAGATGAATTTAATTTTGTTGTTAGTATTAAACTTTTGCTAATGACAATGTATAAATACTTTTGTCAATACTATTTGAACTTTAACCGACTTAGTGAATCTAACCACGCACTTCACTTAAACTTTAATTAATTGAAAGAAAAAAAACATCAAGCTTGTTATGCAAAGTTATCAATGCATGATATTAGTAAAGAAGACTATTGGAATAGGAAATAAATCCACACACATGGATAAAACTGAATACAAAGACAGAGCAAGTATCTTATAGTTGCAAAATAAAATAAATGTTTATTTGAACTCAAATAGTTAACAAAACTCTATCAAAGATAAAGAGTTTAATTATTGAATGAAATAATTTATAGTTAAACTTTACTTACATTGTGATAATAATATTGGGGTGACTTGTTAAAAAAAATAAAAAATAATATTGGGGTGATTATATAATCAAAATATATGGTGTACTTTTGTAAAAAAAAAATGTCATAAAAAAAATTATGATGTATTTTTATGGTAGATTATAGGAGGAGGGTTCAATTTAGTCTCTCGGTGAAGCGAGAGGAAAAAAAACCATTGAATTAAGGAAAAAACTTAGGTACAATTCCTTATGTGCTTTTCGTATGGTTCTTAACTAAATTCACCAAGATGTTCTTAAATTCATAATTCTCTCAAAGTTTGTTATCTCCAAAAAAAGTTGTCTTTTTAGTTAAGAACCATACGAAAAGCACCTAAAAAATTGTACCTAAGTTTTGTCCTTGAATTAAATCAATGGTCTAAATTATTTAAAACTAAAAATGTGAACATCTATTTATGAGGAAAAACACCATTAAATATTTATTAATTGATTGATCTGTAATTATCAATATTGCATGTAGACAAGGAAGACGAAACCACCCTTAAGTGAGGGGTTGCGGATGAAAGTGATGAAACTGCCGGAATTTTAGAATTACCCCTCCTAATTAGGGTTGAGCATTGCATCTGCACCCGCCCGAAAACCGAATTCACTGAGTAAACCGCGGGTCATACGGGCGGGTTAAAACGGGCATCAGGTGAAGAAACAAGAAAAAATGAGTCTACGTGGGTTTAGACGATCGAGCCCGGTTTTGACAATGTCCAAACCGCATTACCCATAACCGACTGCATATATAGCTATGCCACTATGTGAATGAGTCATGTTTCTTGAGACCATAAAAGTAATAAAGTATACTCCCCATTAAATCACTATCACTCACTGATTAAGTATTATTTTCAAGAAATGTCAAAGTTTCGACTTCCTATAAACTTACTTATGTACTAGAGTAATAATTACTTACAATTACTCTTTTTTAATACTGTATTTTTAGCAAATAAAAAAAGAAGCAACTTGGCACTCTTTCTTCTTCTTCGAGAGTCATATAGGGACTACAACAAACTTTCCTCTATACTTTACCTGCACACAAAAAAAAATAAAAATTATGCACATCGCTACCATTAAAATTCAACTTCCACCGGAGAACCTTCACTAGTCGACATCGTTCATCTATCTTAACCGTGAAACTCATCACATACTGGAATGGAGTCACTCTATGCACCATGTTTTCATCACTGATCTCCCGAAACTCTATATTCTCTCTTCCATTCTTTGATCTTACTGAAGCACCAGATGAACTAGTCTTAATCGACCAGATCAGTCCGATCTAACCGCCACCCGACAAAACCGTGCAAGTAGATGGGCAGAGATGGGTGGCCTTTTGTCTTCATTGGTTACTGTCGGTGTTGCGTTTTTCAGCCCGAACCCGGCCGAAACCGACCGATGCTGTAACGCCCTATTTATTACCTAATTATTTTTGGTTGAATTTAGAGTCTTTTATATGACTTATGTGATGTATGTTGATTTATGACGTGTTGTTGTGTAATAATATTTTATTAAGTGGCTTTATATTATTATTTAGTAGAATATGTTGGAAATTAGAATAATTAAACTTGGAGGGGCTGGTTTGGAATTAATTAGAAATAGGTGGAGTTAATTAGAAAATCTGTTGAGTATATAAAGAAAAACAAAAGACAGACACAATTAGGTTTTACAGAAGTCTTTGGGAGAAAGAGGAGAACCAAGAGAAGAGAGAACTTGTAGAGTCTTGCAATCACCGATCTAAGGTAAGGGTGAGACTAATATTCTCTAATATTTGGCTATATAATTCTGAAATTGAATTTAACATGTAGTTTTGTTATTGTTCATGTGAATTTGAGAATTAGGGTTAAAAATCGGATTTGAATGTTGCCTCTACGTGGGTAACGTGCAGATAACCAGGATTAGCTGCTGATGTGAGTTGACTCTCTCGTGCGTCGTCTTAGGGTCGCTCTGATACGTAACGGGATGGGGATTATTTGCTTGTTTTCCACTGTTGCGTATTATTTATGAACCATGTTGTTGAACCCTTTTGGATTAAGATTTTTAATTAAGTTGTTTATGTTGAGGCCGTAGCGCCAAAGTTGTTGAACTATGAATCTATTTTCCACTGCGATGTTTTGCTAAAGTGGTTTTAATAAATAGTAATTTTACTCTATTTATACAATTTGGTAGTGTGACATTCCGTTTTACGTTGAATACTCTGATTATTTGTATTATTTACATTGTTGGGAAAACAGGGTGTTACAGATGCTCTACCCTACTCCTAATCACATTTGAGTGTGTCTAATATGTGCAATATTGCACATGTCAAACCAACCAAATGCGGACTAAAAAGTAATTCTCTTTTGGTAAGAAATGCAAATGACTAAGATTTTATCATTCTCTAAAAGTTCTCATTAAGTTTCTATGGTTTAAGATATATCTAACATAAACATATGCAAAAGTGCAAGTAAAATCAAATCAAAACATATAAATACATTTTTAAAATCAAAAGCATAGAAGAAACCTAACAAGATAAAAAAAAACATGTCTTAGTAATAAAAAAAATGTCATTCTATAAAATTCCTAATTGAATTTACATGAGTTATAGGTTGGTCACACAAGTTTAATTAGTGTTTTTCTTATGTTGCGGTTTGATTTGGTTTGGTTGCTAAAATAAAAACTGCAAACCAGTCAATCCGTGCGGTTGAGTAAAAAAATGATCAAAATACATTCAAACCAAATGCGATTTATGCATTTTTCTATTTCGATTGTTCGGTTTGCAGCAGTTTTTCTATTGAATTAGTTCGGTTTTGAACACTTCTATTTTGTATATCACAAATAACTCCGTGAATCACAAAAATAATCGTTAATACATGGACTATTCTTTCTTCACTTTCTTATTAAACCACACGTTATAACATTATTATCTTACGAACTATATAATTCTACAGTCCTTAGGGTTTGTTTGATGGTCAGGATAGGGAGACAAGATATTATACATTAATCATATTCTACTTAAATCTTATGTTTGATGCACTAAAGAGATAAGATAAAATAAACCATTTTTCTATCTTATCCTGACTTTCCTTTGTAATTTCTATCCTGAGTATAAGTTAGGTTAAAAATTATCCTGATGGGATTAGAAGATCATTCCTTATTTATTGTCTTGATATTCTGCCCTTTTTAAAATAATGATAGCATGTATTTTCTATTATAATTAATAACATGCCATTTTTACAATATTTAATTAATGATGAGAGCAATTTTATCATTTAATTATAATGATATTGTGTTTGTTATCATGTGCGCATCAAACACATGATATGATTAATGTTTATCATGTCCTTATCATTTCCTATCTTCATCCAACTTTTTTCATATCTCCATCCAGCTTTATATCATATCCTACCTCTATCCTATTATGACCATCAAACGGGCCCTTAAAGAAAAAAAAAGTATATAATTATACAAATGCAAAAATGGCTACCCACTACCCAGTGGATCGAAGTTATGTTTTAGGTATCATCCATCATGTTGATACTAGATAACAGAGCTGTTGCGAAAATCAATTCAAAACATAATTCTCTATCAAGTCAAAACATAATAATCCATATGACATGTTAATTAATCGGCAGGTCCTTGGACTATTTTTGAATTTTTAAATAGATGACTAGAGTAAAAAAAAAAAAAGTCCCTGAACAATTGCATTTTTTTTCAATTAGGTCCTTTTATTTTTGCATTTTTTTTTTAGCAATTCAATTGATTTTGTTACATTTATTTATTGAGTGTCTTCCTCAAAAATATTTTTTTTATTGAGTGTCTGAATAGTGATAGAATTAATTGCGTTTAACCCTTCATCAATCATTTTTTGTTACATGACTCAAAGATACTTTGATTCTATCATTAATCATTATTCATTCAACCGCAAGTAATGCAATTAAAAGGGTTGAATGGATTCACCTAAAAAAGGGGTTTAAATGGAAATCTTTTTTGTTTTTTTTGTAAGGAAAGGAAAGGAAATCTTCTTTGTAAAACCGAATCTGGGGCCTGGGTGTAACCAAAGGGCAGTGAATAAGTCACAGATCAAAATCAAAGCCATATTTAGAAGAATTAACTTAATTAATTGTTTCCTAACTTATTTAGTTAAATCAGCCTTCCAATTTAGTAGTAGTGCGGAGTATATCGAAGTATGAAGATTATTTAACAAGAAGAAAAATATACGTAATTATATACATGTAATTAATCCAACACCAACAGGCTTCAATTCATAACGTTCTTTACATAATCAACATGTAATAAAAGCTTAAAGTAGTTAATGATCAATTAACTTATCATAAGCATAACAGAGCATCATCGTACAAGGTACAAGAAAACATATATAACTCACTGTGGAGAAACAGAAACAACAGACTTATGATTAGGAGGCATGGATTTGGTCCTTTTCATCCAAGGTGGAGGTGCAGATGACGAAAATGTCCCTGATCGATGAAAACGACACCTGAAAGACCCTTCGTGTGTCGTTGGTGAACATAGACACCGTCCTTTGGGAAACGACGCCGCTGCATCACCGATTCCACTGTCACTTTTGGGTGATGATGTTGAAACGATGAGCTTAATTTCAGGTTGAGGTTGGGATTGGGAAGCCATCGATTAATTAAAGAGGTGAAAAAGTTTCAAACAAAACTTCAAAGTGGTCTAAAAAACAAGGACTCGAAACTTCATTTATATACAAGATTACCCTACTGTTTGGATATGCATGTATTGTTTTACTATTTATTTTCATAAATAGAGGGATTAATCTCTTAGTATATTATAATACATGTATACAAACAAAATAGTTTTTTTTTTTTATATTTTATTTTTCTCATGATAAAATTATTGCTTTTTAATAATTGTCTGAACTCATATTGTCTCCTTTTCAATTATGGTATAAACTATAAAACTAATTGTTCATCTTATGATTGAGGCTCATGTAAAGATTAGGTTGTCTCTATTAAAGAGTAGAGACCATTATAGAATAGAAGTAAAGTTTGATGTAATTTTTTTCAATTACTTTTCTCATTTGTAATATATTTTATTTTCATCAATATAAAGGAGTTTTAAATTTTCTCCCCTTTTATTCAATAGATGTTATGTTTCTTGATATTTTACTGAATTGAATCTTCACTCAAATTTTAGTTAAGGATGAACTCATATATGTGAGATAGAAATTATTGGATAGCTCTTATGTTTTTTTTTTTTTGAAGAGGCGGATAGCTCTTATGCTTAATAACTAACTTCTTTCCTTCAAAGCAAAGAATTAAGGTAATAAATACATTGTCATGCTAACTAAGTGTTTTTAGAACACTAATTAAGGGCACTAATTAAAAGTGTAAAAATAATATTTTTAGTGTAATTTTTTTTCTTAATTATTGCCCCAAAGATTACACTAAAAATTACACTAAAAACATTATTTTTACACTTCTAATTAATATCCTTAATTAGTGTTCTAAAAACACTTAGTTAGCATTTTTCAGAAATAAATAAAATATGTAAAATATTTTCTTTTATAATTTTTCACTGGTTAGCATTTCCTATAAAATATAATATATACAATTGACAAAAAAAATATAATATAAACTAATTGTTATTATCACTAAAAAAACTTTGTAGGATTTTCTTAGAACCGAAAAAAAAGAGATTTTAGGATTGATCACTTGTTTGTCTATTATGAACCACGTTAGATAGTGGATAGGATATGGATATGTCACTGAAAACGAATACGGAAACAATCATAGATTTTTATCCCCCAGGCCTAGATCATATTCCAGCTAAACAACTGGATTCAACGTTGTTACAACAGGATGCTGTAACAGATCTTGGCCGTACATTCTCTGATCAACAACTGAGATTGTTTTGCTGTGTAAAATTGATTTTATAATCTGAACCGTCAGGTTACAAATGAATGGTCGAGATTCGCTATAGCGTGAAACTGCGTGTTGTTTTTACAGTAGGGAATCTGGGTCCTTGAAAATGATCATTCTCACCCTGTTTCATTTTGTTCCCTTTATCATCATATAAAACCAAATAAAATTTTATTAAAATGTTGAAATATTCTTCCGAAGGATACATTATTATTTTAAGGGTTGTGCTAACTTATGTCCTCATGGCACATGTTAAGGATTCCATAAAAGGTAAATATTTATTACAAAACATTACTTTTCAATCTCTAGAAAAATAAATTGACATAATTTCGTAGACAAAATTTTCATTTTAGGTTTTTCAACATGTACTCTAAAGGCACAAATTAGCATTTCCCTTATTTTAAAACTAATAAGTATTTATGGCTACGAGTAGGAATACCCCTTGTACAAGGTCGGCCCTAGGGTTTATTCGGGTTATTCATAGCACACATCAAGGTTCAAAGAATGCAAACATTCAATTATTTGTTATAGGGTTTGTCTAACATGTGCAACATTGCATATGTTAAAGTTACTAAAAATAGTAAATTTTTATTGAAAATAAATAATTATTTATTAAAAAGTTATGTATTTAATACAAAATATACAAGTTCCAATGCAAAGTTACTATTTAAAACTTCTTAACATGTGCAAATTTGTCAAAAATAATATGTTCCTTAAATATTTTTGTCAAAAATAAAATGTTCCTTAAAAAAAAGATAATAATATGTATTAAGAAATCTCCAAATGTTTTTCTTAGACAAAATCAACAAATGTTACATTTATGAAATATAATAAGAAATAAATCTTTTAGAATTTGTTAAAATTTTCTAATTTCAAAATAAAACCAGAAAGATTTTACAAAATAAAAGAAATTTCTTTTTATGATTATCCAAATAAAATTAATATTCAATAATAAACTAAAATAAAAAATTCATATCAAATCAATTTTTTAAAACAAAGCAAAGACAACCAATAGTAATTTTCTTCCATAAAATGAAAAAAAAAATATGGTTCAAAAGGAAGGTCGTGTTATAGATGGTCAGTCAAATTCTCAATAAATATTAGTCATCAAAAAAGTTGATAAATATTTCCTACTAGTAAGATGTGTAAAAAAATCCACTATAAAGTCTTGTGATTGTGTTGAATACTTTGCACCACATTACATACTCAATAGAGCAAAAAGAAAATGCAGTCACTACAATCCTTTGTTGTCATTTTAATATTTGTAGTACTTGCTTTTGATCTTTGTAAATCACAAGATTGTAGCAGTCCTTTCAAGACCATTACGGTTAGTAAATCAGGCGAAACTAATTTCCAAACAATTCAAAGTGTCATTGATTCTGTCCCTGGAGGAAATTCTCAGTGGATTCACATCCAAATTTCCCCTGGTGTTTATAGGTATATTTCTCTCCTTTCCAACTATAAATTTATATAACAGGGTTATATATTATACATTGATTTATTTTTAAAATTCAAGTCAAACTTTATTTATCTCTAATCGAATTTTAGATTAAACAGAACAAATTTTCTATGTGAAACTAGAGGATTAACATTCAAAAACGTGAGACATCACGGTAATTTTTCATAAACATAGTGATGAGTTGTCAAAATCCCGACTTAAATCCTAAAATTCAGGATTTTGCGACTTTCTTCACCTTCAACGACCTAAATCCATAGTAGAATCCTAAAATATGCAAAATCCATCGATTTTGATTGCGATTTTACGATTTCTTATAAACTAAGTCATTTGTGACTATATACCATTTATAACATATATTTAGTATTATTATTTTTTGGTAATATTCATCGATTTTGATTGCGATTTTACAATTTCTTATATCGATTCTAAAAAAGTCCTTGAGTAAAATCCTTCGATTTTGATTGCGATTTTACCAGTCCCGATATTGTTATTCCCTTTTGACCTGAAGTAAAGTCTCGATTTTGACAACTGATATATGTTTTTATTAAAGATTAGTTTAATGAAAAATAAGTTAAATTTTGATAAAGTGTATCCATAGAAAAAGGTTTTTCATTATCAACAAATCACAGTCAACCATAACTTTAGATATAGCTTAGACTAAAGTAAAAGGTTTTTAATAATATGACTATCATGAATGCAAATGTAAAAAAGTATTTATAATATTCTTCTTGGTACAATTGATTGATACAAATTGCATTATATTGTTTGTGCAATGTTCAGAGAGCAAGTCTTAATTCCCATGAGCAAACCATGCATTTATCTTGAAGGAGCTGGTAGCAGTTCAACGAGTATTGAATGGAGTACACATGAAGATGCTACTTTCGTATCAAAAGCAAATAATACTGTTGCAAAGGGCATTACTTTCACGGTGGATATTTATGTTAAATAACTTTTTGAGATAAATACATTTTTGATTCCTCTATTTTTAAAAGGGTTTGTTTAACATGTATAAAAATGGTTTTTCTATCATGTGTAAAATTTCTATTTTAAACTTCTTAACATGTGCAAATTTGCATATTATAAATTTTTTTTTTTTTTAAAATAATGAAGTTTTGGTCTCCTCATTTTAAAAGTAAGGTTTTTGAACACATTTATGAGCTTTGGTCCCCATCCCATTTTAGGGTCAATTTGGATGACGTGGCAGCACCTAGGTGGATAAACTTAATTTCATGTCATTATTATTTTGTTTTTATTCAATAATTAGTATTTTATAAAATATTTTAATTATTATTTCTTCAAAAAAAAATTAATTATTAAAATAATTAATTAAAATATTATTTTGATTCAATATATAATTGTATTTTACAAAATGATATATTATTTTAATAGAGACAAAACATTGATTTTTAAAATAAAAGGATCAAAACTTCATTATATTTTTTTTTTAAATCGTAGAAAAAAGTACATTTAAACCTAATTTTTTTCTGGCATAAGTATTGTTGAATGTTACATTTTTTTTTAAGGGAAAATGTTACATAGAGAATTCATTTTTTGTACTCTATATGTTCGCAGAATACATTGAACAGCCCCTTATTATCAGAGGTCAATAACATCATACAAGCCAAAGCTTTTCGAATCTATGCAGACAAATGTGCTTTCTTTAGTTGTGCTTTTCTAGGGGTACAAGATACCCTATGTGATGACTATGGTCGCCATTACTACAATAATTGTTACATCCAAGGTGGAACCGATTTCATATATGGGGATGGTCAATCACTCTTTGAGGTAAAATAAAATAGATTTCACATTCCTATATTTTTATTTTTACAAATTTTTATATTTCTCTTATATACTAGTTAGTGTTTTAAGTAGTCTTTTTAGAAAGAAAAAAAAGTTTAATTAATCACAAGTACGTTTTCCGGTCTCTTTTATAAACAAAAGATAAAATGAAATAAAAATAAACTTATATGCAATTATCAACTAAAAAAGTACTTGTGAGAGTTACTTGTAAGTAGTTTTTGTTGAAAATTTATTTTTCGATAGAGCATTGCTATTTAACACGAGAAGTTTTGTCCCAAGCCGTTCGCAATACACAGTTTAGCCAATAGCATTTCTCCTTGGCCGGAAAACACGAATGTCGTGTTTTATTTTATTTTATTTAGGAGATACCATGTATTAAATATACTGTCGTGAAAATTTCTTGAGTTTATTTTCGTTTTAACCAACAATTCCCTTTTCAATATCAATCTTTCAGCAATAAAAAAATTATAATCAAAGGGTACTTTTGAGAATTCATCTTTTCTATGAGATCAAAAAGTTTAATCATATTTAACTAATTTTCTAATAAATATGAATTTAGTTACCTTTGTTTATATATTTGAAGGCACATGCAGTATAATCTAATTTGGTTGTAAATTTGCAGGCAAGTACAATATTTTTTTCAATGGGGAAATATGGTCCCAAAAGAGATGGGGTTATTACAGCACATCAAAGGGATTCACCAAATGATCCAAGTGGGTTTGTGTTTAAAAATTGTAACATAAGTGGGACAGGAGGAAAGGTTCAACTTGGAAGGGCAATGGGTGCTTATGCAAGAGTCATCATAACTGATTCATATCTATCAGATGTTGTTAGTCCTGAGGGTTGGAATCCTAGAGCCTATGTTGGCCATGAGTAAGATACTATTACATTTTTTTTAGTGCATATTTATAAGTTACAAGTGACCTTTCAATTAACACCTATCAAGCACGGATACTCATTGAATTAGACGTGTTCCGGTGTCGGACACGCGTCAGTGTCCGACACAACGTCAATAATTACACTATATTATATCATTTTCTCAAATTATTATCCGTGTCAGTGTCCGTGTCATGTCTGATGTCCATGTCCGTGCTTCATAGATTAACACTATCTCACATTGATCATGTGTTAAATAAATTTAATTGCAGAGAAAACCTTACTTTTGTGGAGGAGGGATGTAGAGGACCTGGAGCAAACAAATCAAAGCGTGTGAAATGGATGAAACACTTGAGTCAACCTGAACTTAATCAATTCTTGAATATCTCTTTTATTGATGAAGAAGGGTGGATGTCAAAATTGCCAACAACTGTATTCAGTTGAATGCTTGATACTTTGAATGAACAAAATAATTGGTTTTGTGATTGTTGAAGTATCAATAGAAGTACAATGATGAAGGTAGAGTTACTTGTGGTTGCTTCTGTTGCAAGTCATAGCAGTAATATACAGTTAGTTGCTTGAAGTTAGTTGGAAGAAAAATGTTAACAGTTAGGTGATTTTATGTAGTGTTTATAATTTGAGTTGAAAGCTAGTATTCATAATTTGTGCTTATATAAGAATATATTGTGCTTCATTATGAATTGAGTTGAATAACAATCTTCAAAAGCTTTTCATAATTTTCCTTCTCTTTCTTTCATTTTCTGTGAGAGTTCATTTCTTTGTTATGATGATATCACAACTCACAGGTTAAGCTTTGTTGCACATTTTTATGATGTTGTTTGCAATCATGATCCTCAACCTGTACAGATGTCGGGTATTTCAGATCTTACAAATCCCTCGCAAAATCCCTTTTATGTTCATATCAATGAAAATCCGACAACATTGGTGAATCATCCTCTGCAGGGTAAGAATTATCACTCTTGGTCGTGAAGGCGATCATTATGAAGAACAAACTTCGATTGATAGGCTTGTGGTCTTTCGGCAAAGTTTTTAAATAACGATTGATAGGCTCGTAAAAGATTTCGCTATTTCGGTTGTTACGGATGTTGCGTTACGGATTCTGGTTGTCGCGGTTTGAATTAATCACAACATTACACAATCTTAAATAATGATAGTAAGGTAAATAACTTCAACTAAAGATAGATTTGAAGTTCTAAACTAGATAAGGAGATAACATTATGTAATTTATGATCAAATATGTATTAAAAATATGATTTTCATCTATCTCAATTGAAAAAATATCTGGATTTTATGTCTATTGTCATGAACGGCATTTTTTGCGGGCGCAACAGTGTTTCATCGCAGTTTTAAGGGAAAACGGTAACGTCGGCTACCTATACCTTTTTGTCAGTGAAGGACCGTTTTTTAAAAAACTTCCCACAACCTATACTACCTATGAAGCACAAACTCTGACACAAACATTTGACACGACACAAGCACAGACACATTGACACTGCTATTAAAAAATAAAATAGAACATTGACACAGTGCGCTCGCACGTGTCTGCGCATTTAAATTAAGCAATTTATCCAACTTATGTCTTTAATCCTTTGGTGATCATCATTGCTTCAACACATTTTAATTCTTGTCTAGGAGATTCAGAGCAAAGAAAAAACAAATATTTTGAGTTACTTATCGGAGTTGTCCGACATGTGTCGTATGAGTATCATATGAGTGTCAGACATTGATCTAAGAAGTGTTCTAAGAAAAACAATTCTTTGGGAGACTTGTCCAAGTTTTTCCTCACGTACGTGTTGTACGAGTGGCGTCCGAGTGTTGGACATTGACGCATGTCGAACATCACAACACGCCTGATTTTAGTGGTTCATGCTTCATATGATGTGATTGAAGGTTATGGAGATAATGATCTTCCTTGGATGTTATTTGTGGATGGATATTTCATGAAAATATTGATGACAAATGTTTTGATACACTTAACTGAATGATGTACGTGTTTAAAGATGTTATGTTGTTGAATAACCAACTACCAAGCCAAATGCTTGAGATTCTATGCAAAAAGAGGGTGTTGACTTGGCATATTCTTATAACAATTATCATAATTTGGGTAGATGTAAACATTTTGAAATGGTGTCGATCTCATTCAAATATCTAATACTATTTGATATACTTGATTCAATTTTCTCAATACATTTTCCATCCAATGTTGTATCCGGAGACAATTAGTTTGAAACACCATTAAGAAACGAATCAAATATTGGGAAGAGTTCAATACTAATTAAATAAACATGATTGTTGTGAAAAACGTCACATACACTTTTTTTTAAGCAACGTCACATACACTTGGAATAGGTCTATTTAATGTCATATATCCCCTTACCAATCTATCACCCTACTAGAGTCTCAAGTTGATCACAAGTGATGCCTCAAAAACACTAGGATGAGTGACAAATAATGCCATTCATAACATTTGTGAAGGTTGATTCGGCAGTTGTTGGCCTAGTCTTCTAGATGCTAATGATGGTGGTTGATCCATACTGCTAAGACTCTTTTCAAATCTCAAGTACATACGTCAAACGTAATCTTGATATGGAGAGCTGAATTTTTAAATGGTAAAGATCGTATTGTCCCACTTGACGTGCTAAATTTATTAACAAAGCAAGAACTTAGTTGAGGTATCGGTGGAAGGCATCAACAATGATTCTCTTTTCTTCAAGTGACTAACAACGAAGAACGAACTTTGTTCTTCAGTTGAAGGCTCATTAACTACTCCAGTAGAGCATTATGTACGGTTGTTTGGGTTGTTTGATAATATACTCCAAAATGCTAAAAATGATAAGATAAAGGCAGATTGATAAAGAGATAAAAGTTACGAAAAAATAGTTGTGTTTGATTGGATGTGTCAATTACAATGTACACAATGAATATTTATAAGCAAAAATTATCCCTACTAGCCAAACGATATGGCCTACATGTCCGACCCTTGCTCGGATAATTTTGCGAGTAGTGCGTTAGTTTTCCTCTTTGAAGGTTCTTGGAACTCCATGTTCAACTCTCAACTTCCTTCTTCGCATCTGTTGACAAGGTCCTTGGTGGACAACTCTCCCATGAATGTGGTTCATCTCTAATCGCTCTTTCCAGTTAGTGGCGATATAAATATGGAACATGAGTTTTATACATGATTGTCCAGTCCTACTAAACTTTAACTAAGTGTGGGATCCTCAAGACCCGCATACTTAGTCAGTACACTTGGAACGAATTAACTTTCCCTCACTCTAGAGTCCCAGCCTTTGCCTAACCTTCTAACGGTTGGGAGAATCCTTGCATAAATCTTAACCAGCTATATGCCGATGTCGACTAACATGATAATTATTTTTAGGTGGAATCAATATGAAATTTAGGATTTTTTTTAAAAAGATTTGGGAAGTTTATATTATGAAAAGGAAAGTAATAATTATAAGTTATTGTGTGTAACTAATGGTGATTTTGAATCATTTTTCATTGAAGTGATATAATATAATTTCTAATTTAGTAATTTTTTTATTTATTAATATTTTGGATTTATTTTTTTTTGCAAATATTAAAGGTAGTATTATAATTATTTAAATTTTGGATTCTATAAATGAATGTAATAATTTTGAATGTATTAAAATGTAATCAATGAAAATTTTGAATCTTTTTGCATTGGAAAAATATAATATATTTCTTATTCAACCCACTTGTGTTAGTTTAGTGGTGTTTGTTTGATGTCAATTTCGATGAACTAATTTGGCTTCTTAAAAAAAAAAGTATAATTTTTGTTCAAATATTTTAAATTTATTGTAAAAAGTTATAATTAAATATTTTGTGAGACCTCTATTTAAAACTTAAAATATATTATTATAAATTCGGTTAGAAAAGTAATTATTGTATAAGAGGATTTGGATGAGATCGGAAATAAATTCTTACAACTTAGTTACATGTCATATATTCTAATTTCATGAGATATTGTCATTCATTGTGATTTCATTAGACTTAAGATTAGTCTCTCCAATTCCACGCAAATAACATCGGTTAAAAAATAGATTTTCACTAAACCATTGTTAATATTTCATTTTTAAAAAAAAAAGTTATACTAATAAAGTCAAAATAGAGTCAATATCCTTAATCCTCCCTCATACGTTTCTTTCCTTTCTTTCTGTCATTCTTTCTTCACTTTCCTAACAAGAACGCTTTCAATGACTACAAGCAATGTGCTATGCTATCAACACACAAAAGAAGCATAACATTCACACACCAAAATTGCCTCATCAACCACACTTTTTCTCTTCTCTTACGAAACCTCTTTCTATAGAACACAAAAAACGTGTGCACTAACATAAAAAAAAGACCAAATTTTTATGCATCAAACATTGAAGATCCAAGGTGGGTTTTGTTTTATCACATTCATTTTTCAAAAGGGTCATTGAAAATCACATAGAAAAAGAGAATGGCTCAGTTTCAAGGTGATTTGGATCATGAGGGTATTGATTATATGTTCAAGGTTGTTATGATTGGTGACTCTGGGGTTGGAAAATCTCAGCTTTTGAATAGGTTTGTTAGAAATGAGTTTCATTTGAAATCTAAAGCTACAATTGGTGTTGAGTTTTTGACCAAGACTGTTCTTATGGATCATAAACTTGTCAAGACTCAGATTTGGGATACTGCTGGTCAAGAAAGGTCCTAAATTTTCTTTTGTCAATTTTTTTTGTTTATTTATCAAAATGTGAATTATTTTCATTGAATTTTATTGTGTTTTGTGCTAAATTTTTTATTATTTTATGTGGTTAATAATAAAGAATTTAACTAAGATCTAATAAGTTAAGATCTGATATTTTCCACAGCATTGTTTTTTTATTATAATATAGTAAAAATGTTTGGAAGTTGATGACTTTTTGGTTGCTTGTTGTTATTTTATGTTGAATTTGGATTCCCAATGTCAATCAAAGATTCAGGCATTCATGGAGTCAGCAGAGTATAGCCTTTGATCAAGATTTTAGGGCTCTGATTATGAGTTTGTTTTTAAAGTTGATTTACCGGTGTAAAAATTTGAACAACCTTATGATCAAACTCAAAAGCAGAGTCATCTAATCTTGATACAACGACATTGAACTGCTGACTCTGTGATTGCAAAGAATCCGAATTCATTCATTTATCATGCGACATAATGGGGCTAAGTGTATAACGAATTATTAATTTAACTAATTTGCGAATTTTCTGTTGTTAGTTTATGCTACATTCGGATCACCGACTGTCAAAGATTGCATAGATTCACAGTGTTAGCAGCTTGGAGCCATTGGATCGATATTGGATGACTTTGATTCCAAGCTTGAAATCAGAACAATTTTATAAGCAAACTCAAAATTGGAATCATCTGATCTTGATCCAAAAACTTTGAATTGCCGATTCTGTGAATGTGTTGAACATTGCAGAGAGTGCGACTTTATTTATGAGGCAACACAATGTGAGCGAGTGTATGATGAATATAAATTTAACTAGTTTACCAATTGACATGATAATGTGTTTTACTATTGAGTAAACACTCATTTTAGTCCTTAAGTACGTGTGGCGTTGTCACAACAGTCCTTGAAAATATTTATAAAAACATACATATTAGTGAGTTTGGTTCTCCAATATGTCTCTTGTTAGTTAGTTTAGTCCTCAAATGTGTTTTTTGTTCGTCAATTTGATCCATTAAGTTACTAACTAAAGAGTCTTGGGGATATCTTTTGAATTTGATACACTCAGGGACTATACCGACCACGGCTTACACATTTATGGCCCAAAATGATGTATACTTGTGTTTTATTAGTTAGATTGCTGATTTTATTCACAAGAGTGTCCTTGAAATACATTATGCATGTCAATTGAGTTTTCATGTGACAATGTTGCCATTCGTGACAGGTATCAGGCAATTACAACCGCATATTACAGAGGTGCAACTGGTGCATTGCTCACATATGACATAACCAAGCGCCATACCTTTAACCATATTGAAAAGTGGCTAGATGAATTACATAATCATGCAGATAAAAACATAGTTGTCATGCTTGTTGGCAACAAGTCTGACCTGAGTTCAATCCGAGAAGTGCCTATCGAGGAAGCCAAAGACTTGGCAAAACAGAAAGGTCTCTTCTTCATTGAGACATCAGCACTCGACTCAAGCAATGTAGAACCAGCTTTCCTTGGTCTTCTCTCACAAATATATGTAACAATGAGTAAGAAACACATCACTGCTGATGGACATGAGCGAAATTGGGATAAAGTAAATCTTGAATTTGAGGGAACAAAATTATTGGTCTCGTCACAAGAACTGGAATGTCAAAAATCTAAAAAGAGATTCAGTTGTTGCAGTGTTTTGTAGAATATATATCATCCCCTGTTCTATTGATTATGTATATAGCAAGTATACTCTGCCATATTTTTTCCCTTCAAATTTTTGATGTATTTTTCAAGGATAGTTATTAGGCATAGTTTTTGCCTTTGAAGTTACTATGTTATTTTGATTGGCATTGATATGAAATCAGCTACATTTCAAAAATGAATAAACAGTTATTTTGGTTCATAAATTTGTGAGGTGCTGGTGTATAAGCTTCTACTCAATGTATTTGAAAAGTAACTTATTTGTCATGTCTATTACTGTCATGGCGACACCATATACTATCTTAGAATTTGTGGTTGGCTCTAACACGACCCTTACTCAAGGCAGCAACATATTCAATTGTTTATACAATGTTGTGTTGTAAAATTACCGTCATGGCAGCACCATATATTAGAATTTGTGGTTGCGCCTAACACAACCCCACAATACCGGCTTGTGAGAAGAGAATTGCCCCTAGTTATCAACACGTGTTTAGAGTACATCACTAACAATGTGGGGCTCTTAGCATATAACATGATGGATTTCGAGCCAGTCACAGTGGCACACTTATATGGCAGTTTTTTCGTTTGCCGAATCAACCAGGTGCAAATGAGGACGTTGCAGAAGATGAAGCTTGTAATAAGCTTGTGGGACTCAGATAAGATAACCTTCTTTCATAAATATTGAATTAGCAAAACAATTATGCTAGATTAATGATATTCATTACACTAAAGTTAATATTTAATCACCTAATAGAAGACTTCTCTTAGAATAGTAAATAGATAGATTTATTACATAATCATACCATTTAATCAACCACATAAAAGTGGTGTCTAACACAAGTGGTTGTGTGAAAGATATGTGAGTGTTATAAACCTCTAGCCTAGAATAATGTGTTTGATGCCTATTGATCAAATTATTCCTTATATTTCTCATAACAAACTCTTACGTGGTATATATGTTATGAACTTGTGACTTTTATGTAGAAACTCTACTCATTAAGTGCATTCTAAACATTGCACAAATGAGATATAATCAATTTACCAAACACACACTCATACAATAATGTTTATCAACTCCTTTCATCTTTAACAAAAGCTAATTAAATAATCTGCTCCCTTGCAAGTGAAAGTGCTGGTTGCATCATCAAAAGCATAGCTATAAGCCATAGGACATGAAGCCTTAAACACCTTTGAATAACTGCTTGGCTCACACTTCTTTGGACTATTGAAGTCTCCAGTACAACAATATTCTGGCTTGTTAAAAGCCATACAAGCACTCTTACAACCAACGACCCGACCATTAATGTTCTTCAACTCCAATCCGGCCGGGCAGTTTCTGTTCAAATCCGAACGACATTCAACTGTCGTACACTGTCCAGATCCTCCAAAGGGGACGATTGAAACCGGCAGGTTATAGCCGTCAACAAGGCTGACATCATAAAAATCACCCTCAGGACTGTCTAGTGTAAACTCGGCTAGAGAAGCCGGTGGTTCACCTCCGGCTCCAACACATTTAAGTTTGCCTCCACAGTCTCCTGTGATGCATTTTCCTTTACCGGATATATCGAATGTGCATCCGCTCCGGCCCCAGAAGCGGCCAGACCACCCTTTTGGTGCAGTAATGTTTATAGCATGGCCAGGTTTTAGCTGAAATCCACCATCAAGTAGTTGAGGTTTTCCTGCTCCTGTTAGAATTCCTGGCCACATTGTGTTCCTACATTTATTTTGTAAAGTGAAAATAGTTGCATCCACTCCTACAAATAAACAAAAATCACAAATGAGGTACATTATTATAAAATTATTACAATATATGTGAATAAACTGGTTAAAAAAAAATGAAGTGTTCAATTTTTATGCACCAAAACTTTACACTGTTAATCATTCACAATCAATGGAAAAACTCTCAATACTAACCCTGCATACTAATCATCCAAAATAAGGTGTTGGATAAAAAGATAAAAATGTAATTATAATTACCTAAAAAGAAGAGCATGAAAATAAGTGACAACTGCTTCAATGCCATAAGAGAAAGTATTAGTTTGTACTTGTAGCTTGTGATATGAGAAATTTACTTTTTGTTACATATTATGAATTGCATGAAATTGGTTAGATATTTATAAGCAAGAGAAATTAGGAGGTTCAACAAACAAAAAATGCTGAACAAACTGGAGTTTGCTTGATAATAGTGACAACTGTAACCCTTTACTATTGAAAGAATAAACATATATTTTACCATTATTTTTCATGTGTTTATTTAGATGTTAAATTGTCCTGAATTTTCTCAACTAAACTCAAAGAAATAGGAGACTAAGTCATCTAATCTAGCTTGAAATTAAGAAAGAAAGAAAAATCATTCTCCCTTCGTTAGTTATTATAAAAAAGAAAAAATATTTTGATAGTTTTATTGAATAACTGATGTATCTAATCTATAATAGAAACAAGAGAGAGCATTTAAGTAGTTTACCTAATCTATGATCTTGTAAATGCATACGATAATTTTTTGCCTTTTCATTGAATAACCACGAAGATGAATCCCCTCAAGACAACTGAGATTTATTTAAAGGTTGACCTCTCTCAACAAATGTTTTTTCATACGCACATGCTATAAATTAAACTCTGGACTAGTTGATTAAGAGACTCGAGTATCTATCACTTGTTCTACACTATGTTTGTTAATTTTTAGCCTTTTAACTAGAATATTGACAATAATGTTTTGTTGGCTTCAAATCATATGATTAGATGAATAGTCCTTAAGAGGGGCTCTGTAATTTTAGTGGGGAGGATCCAACATATAATCACGGTACAACTACAAGATTAGTTTGAGTCATTTGGGGAAAGTTACCCAACTTTGTGTTCGGTAATGAAGTTGGCAGCACCAAAGACTTTTGAACAAAAGAGCTTGTCTTGTGAAATCGCTAACGACAATAATTCCAGTTTATACAATGCAACTACACCATCTTCCTAACTATATCTGCAATCATCAGGATCGAATGGCTAGGAGTTTCCTCAGGGGAGGGGATGGACTCTTGCACTTGGAACTATATTAATTGGAATATTATTACCATTCATAAGCATAAAGGGGAGTTAGATATTAGAGATGGTGAGGGAAACATTCCTTTACACTACTATTGCATTACTTACTACCCACACAATGGCCTTGATATATCATATTCATGTCTATTGGTGTATTGGACATTACCACTCGAGGGAGTTCTTGAGCTTAATGTATATGGTAATTTCCTAGAAGAATCTTTGTGCCTTGGCATTGATGGTGTCATCCGGAACCACAGATTTATCATAATCGGAGGGAATACCAATGTGATTTGTGAAGTGATTCCTTTGAAGCAGTGAGTATCTTCATTGGGTCCATTAATCATAACTTACATGTTCATGCTTCAACCATTGTCCAAATATATGAGACCTTATAACGATAAGAGAATTTTACTTTGGTGCATATTTTGTATGAGCAAAATACGAGTACAAACTTCATGGCTAAAGAAGGCTTCCATTTGATTTCTATAGCTTTTTTTTTGTTTTTTCTTTTGGTTACTTTCTAACCTTACCAAAAAAAGTTGTATTCAAAATAACATTTATTGTGAAATAGAGAGAAAAATAATAATTTAGACAAAAAAAAGATACTACTATAAATATATGTGTTATACTATCTTTTTTTTTTGGGGGGAAGGTTAGAAGAAAAACTGAAAATAGAAATCAAATAGTAGTAAACTAAACATTAAGGGTGCCAACTTCATTACCCAACGTAAAAAGTTGGGCAACTTTAGGCAAGTGAGTTGTTTCGTATAGAGTCGTTTAAAGTTATACCACTTGTCATGTCACTAATTAAATGAATTTATAATTGAATCATGCTAACTGATATTCTTAGATTTAAATAAGTAAATGTGTTGATAGGTTTTATGTAGAAAATTTATTTTTTAGAGTTTCAATGTGTTTTTTTATACCAAAAATTTTAATGTGTTGTTCTTTAGATAAAAAAAAATTCTTTGGACTTAACAAGTGTCAAACACTTGTTAAGAAACCAAAAATATAATAAAATTATCTTGGAATTTAAGTAGTCAACATTAGATGTAAAAACAATTTTTTTCACTTTATTCTTAACAAGTTTCTCTGTGTTTTATTATACCCATTCTAATTCTTTTTATAAGAGATAAATAGGTCAATAAAAGATCATGTATTTGGTTTATAATATAGATCAAATATATATCAACTTTATTTGTTTCTTATAAAAAAGATCACAGGGAGTATGTACTTTAGAAAAAATACTTGTGTTTTATTAAATATCACTTTATAATATCAATATATGATTAATATTTTTCTCTTATCTTATCATATCATTTACTATATTCTCTTTTTGCAATTCATTTAACACCTCTTTCTCATGTCATTAATGAGAGATAATTTTATAAAATCATTCATAATTTTTCTTTCTAACACAAAAATTAACTACATTTCTTAATATGCGTGAAAATGTCAAAATAACTTATAATATAATACGAAGAAAATTCTTTATTTTATTTCATTAATAACAAATGCTTTTGATACACTTGTTCACATTACTACGCATATAAATTTACCTAAACCATAACCATGCATGTGCATAACATTCAGTTGGCTACTTGCACTTACAAGAAAGAACCAGCCACATGTGAAAAAAAGCATATAAATCTACGAAAATAAAATTTTGACATAGAAAATGGTAATGCTTTAGAAAAAAAATTAAGAATATTGCTCTTCTCCCAACAAGTTTTACTTCCACCCAACTAAAATGGTCAAAATACCCCTGCATGAGTTAACTAACGCATGTGCTTATTTCTGCCTTAGTTAACTCATGCAGCGTGCCTTAAGTCACGCAGCAATTAGCACTTGTGTGTGTTAAACTGATTTGATTAATACGCAACTTTATTCGAATTTATTTATTCAATACGCAATTTATTTAATTAGTCTTTATTCGAATTTATTTAATCAATACGCAATTTATTTAAATAGTCTTTATTTGAATTTATTTATTCAATACGCAATTTATTTAATTAGTCTTTATTCGAATTTATTTATTCAATACGCAATCATAAAATAAATGCAAAAATTAACAAAAATAAAGGAACAAAAATAATAAATATAAAATGTCATTTTATTAATATAATTCTTATTACATTTACAATGAGGTAAAACTAAATCTGCGAAGGAAAAAAACCACCATAAAACCTACCTTCATGTGGTAAAACTAAAAGAAATCCACAAGAAAATCAGCCTTCATGTGGTAAAACAAAAACAAAAAACCGCAAGAAAACAAATCTCCGTGGGGTAATACTAAATCTGCACAAGAATTTTTTTACCCCAAGATTGATGTCTTTTTACACCTAAATAAAGACTAAAAGAAGAAGAAAAATACACCAAAATAAAGACTAAAAAATGAAAGAAAAGGAAGAGATTCAAAAGGCGATATAGTGAGGAGGATAGTGAGAATGTGAGATGGTGTGACGATCTAGAACAAGAAAAAAGAATTGAAGTGGATGAAGGGATTGACACACCATCGTATGAAGACATAGATGTTAAAGAGTTAGATGCACAAGGTCTAAATACAAGTCATTCTCTTCAAAGGCAAAAAAAGGAAAAGAGATGGAAAGAATAATAAGAGAGGTGTTGGTTCTCGTATGTGTGATCAATTTGATCGTGTAATTGAAAGTCTTAGCAGTGACAATGCCATTACCGGAAATACAAATGCTAATATTCCTACGATTGCTGATTGTTTGGACATGCTTAAACATTTTTCAGGTTTAGAGTTTGGGAGTGACACCCATATACTTGGTATTAGACTGATGAAATCTAAGGCAAATAGAGAGACATTTCTTGCATTGGATGACCTAATCCTTCGCCTTGATTGATTTAAAAGCCCCAACTCAGCTGACTTGTCTTGTCATTAATTGATTTGGTTGCATTTAGTTTTAATTTGTTTATTCTTCGAGTTTTAATTCCAATAGTTTTTTTTCTTCACGATGACCTATGAATTTAGTAATTTTTTGTGCTCATCTTCTTTTTATTAATGTTATTTGATAATATTCATGTTTCTTTTGTTCTTATCAAAGTAAATAATATTATTTCCATATTAAGTAATTCCACAGGATGTCTACCTCCAGTTCTAATGATAATACCTCAGGGTCAGATGACGATAGTTCATGTGATAACAATCATTTGTCTCAATATAAAAGGAAGAGAAAAGTATTGTTGTTGATGACAATGCAAGCTGTAGATTATTTTTTTATGCGTGTAGTGAAGAATCCATGCAGAACTTCTGCCTTGTCAGGACATGATTGGATTCAAAGAGATTCTTAATGGAAATGATAATCGTTGTTTTGAGCAGTTGAGAATGATAAAACCAGTCTTCCTAAAGTTGTGCAATGTTTTGGAACGAAATTATGGACTAAAAAAAACAAAGGGCATGATCATTCATGAACAGGTCGGTCTTTTCTTATATATGTTAGGCCAACCAGCTTCAGTTCGTAACACGCAAGAGAGACTTCAACATTCTGGAGAGACCATTTCTAGACAATTCAATAGTGTCCTAAAAGCAATAATTGTCCTTTCTAGAGATATCATATCGTCTGTTGATCCTACATTTAAAGATGTTCCTCATCAAATTAGAAATGATGGTCGATACTATCCCTATTTTAAAGATTGTATTGGTACTATTGATGGCACTCGTGTGAAAATAATTGTATCCAATGAACATCAAATTCCTTACACTTGCAGAAAAGGGTTTACATCAACTAATGTCATGGTTGTTTGTGATTTCAATATGTGCTTCACATTTGTGCTTACATGATGGGAGGGTTATGCACACGATACTAGGATTTTCATGGATGCATTATGCACACCTAGATTGCATTTTCCGCATCCTCCTCCAGGTAATTAGTGACTTGTATATATTTTTTAAAAATGTTACAATAATGTGACTCTTAGGGATATAAATATTTTTTATATTGTCTTTGCAGGCAAATATTACCTTGTTGATGCTGGTTATCCTATCTTTATGGGCTACATGGGTCCCTACAAAACCACTAGGTATCATCTCCCTCATTTCAGATTGGGGCCTAGAGCTAGAGGGAGAAATGAAGTGTTTAATTATATGCACTCTAGTCTTCGAAGCACAATTGAACGATCGTTTGGATGTTGCAAAGCTAAGTGGAAAATTTTAGGAAGCATGCCTCCTTTTTCATTGGATACCACGAATCAAATCATTGTTGCTTGTATGACATTGCACAACTTCATAAGAAGGAACGACAAATATGATGCAGAATTTCGCATGTTTGATGAACATGTTGTGTTAGAGGATAGTGTTGAAGCACAAGATAGTATAGCTCAAGATATCGCTTGGGAAGAGCCAAATCAAGGGAGCATTAAACAAATAGAGCGAGTAAGAAATATCATTAGAGATCAGATGCCTAAAAATATATAGGTTTATTTTATTTTTGTTTTAACTATTATTTATAAAGATTTTTTCAACAATGGTGTAAGACTATTAAACTTTTACATACGTTTGATTATTTCTTACTTTTATATTAATATTATTTTTATTTTTTTTTAAAGAAAGCTTATAATATATTATTATACTTGTGTATGCTGATGTTTAGACTATTTATTTACAGCTCTAATGTTAATTTTGTCTTATAGGAATATTGATTATACTATATATATATATAATAATTAATATATTATAATATTGTTTTTTACATCTTGATTAATTTTATAAAAAATAAATTTGATAATCGTGGTTTGATTCTTTGATTTTTTTTTGTTAAATATCAGCAAGTTCTAACAGCTTACACAGTGAAATTCATCAATTCTAATGGCTTAAATCAGAAAAGCAATGATTCTCAAATAAGAGGGTTTCTTCACAAGAAAGGGGGTTTGAATTGTGATCTAATAAAAATTACCAAATAAAAATTCTCAAGTGTATACTTGGATTATGTTAGTAGGTTAGTGAATAAAACAGTAATATTGTGAGGTGTGTGATATTGTTTAAAATAAACAAGAGATAGAGAGAAAATAACACACAAGAAGTTATTATGGTTCCCCCAATGTGAGTTAGTCCAGTCCCCACACTACTGTGAGATTTTCCAATATGTAGTTGAGTATTTAACTATATCTCAACTAAGTCTTTTTCTTAGATCACTTCTTTAATCTATACAATTTCTTTCTTTTCACCTTTTGGGCTTGACACTAGCTTTACTTACTAGCTTTTACAAACAAACAATCACTAAACACTTTTAGCGATTCTTCACAATATCTTTTGCTTTTGATTTACAATACTTTTGCCTTAGTAAAGAACTCAAGTAAAAAAAGTTGTTGCTGGATTTTTAGTGTTGCACACGATGAAAGAGCCTTTAGGGTATTATTGATGTTTAGAAAATCAAGTAAGATGATATTTACTTAATGACTCAATGCATTTCCTCTTTGCAAGCCCTTGTATTTATAGATGAAAGGAGTCCCTTGCTATAGTAATAAACACACGCTCTTGAGGGTAAAATAGGTAGAGGAAAGTTTGCCAACTCATCAAAGTGAAAAACTCTTGTGTAAAATTGTTTAGCAGATTGTTCTCGAAATTCTGAGAACGTTCTAAAAAACTGCTTAAACAGCTTGCAATAAAGTGTGACATCATGAATAGTACCATGCAGATCTTGCTTGTTTGTTGGTAGCCAAACTTGCTTTGTTGTGAACCGTAGAAAACTCACCCCTTGGAGGGAAAGAAAGCAAGTGCAAGTGATTGGATTTTATCTATTCCTTTTAGCTTGATATGTTGTCCATTTCTCATTGGCTTTTGCACTTCATACTTGATGTGTTGTCTAATGTTCATGGGTTTCCCTTTTGTTTCTTCATATGATCTATATTTATTTATTTCTTTTTATTCTTTTGAAAGTATATCATAATAAATATGTTCCTTTTGTAGCATAGAACTCTTGATTCTTTTGTTCCATATTTCCACTAAGATCCTTGACACATAAATTCTTCTTAAATACCAAGATCTTCTAATTTGTCTTTGCTTGAGCTGACTTTGGCGTGGCATACCAAGAGAGTGGTGATGAACTTTGTTCTAAGAATGTTCTTGAAAGCATTTGCTTGCTTTGTAACCTATCTTTAAAAATCACTCAAGAACATATGTTAAATAACAAATAATCTCATAATTCATTTAATATAATTTAAATGTTTTGTTATCATTAAAATAATTTAAAAGGGACTTTTGGAATTTATCTCTACACAAACATTAGACTAGAAATATGACAATGCCTATACAATAGATAAGAAATCTCTCCACTAAATATGATACTCCACTTACATCACCAAAATTGCAACACAAACAAATATATATATATATATATATATATATATATATATATATATATATATATATATATAAAAAAAGC
>Ga0228710_1000205_pt1 | contig 60176 bp, 24 predicted proteins | sample MedpolnodulmetaG_FD_177995 | JGI IMG/M metagenome (GOLD analysis project Ga0228710, IMG submission 177995) | Root nodule microbial communities from Medicago polymorpha collected in Santa Monica, California, United States - pink nodules | ecosystem: Host-associated > Plants > Roots > Nodule... | reverse complement strand
GTTATATGAGAAAGAAAAAAAAATAGATAGAAGAGAAAAAACGTACCTGGAGAAGAGAAAGGAATTGAGGAGTGTGAAGGTGAAGGTAAAGGGAAAGGGTAAAATATAGTGGAGGTGTGAGGGATTTGGAATCAGAATCGAAGACTCTAGAGACCCAATAAAAATTATTATTTTTCCATTTTTGTATAGAATAGAATAGATATGACACCTCAGATTATTCTAACCAGTTGATAGATTGAAGTAATTGCCAGCTGCCAAACAAAATTAATCTTGGTTCGCTTAATTATGTTCAAATTGTGGCATTGCATTTAAGTATTTGGATCATGTTAATTACGGATAGTTGCAATATGGTTTAGATTGACTTTGAGGTAAAATGTCATCTGATTTAAAATAAACATTACATGCGGTTTAATTTGGTTTTGATAACTATTCTAAAAAAAATAGGAACTGATTTGATTTAAATATATGCAGTTTAATTTGGATCGGTTTTTAGATATCCAAAATGCAATTTTTTTATTTACTATTTTTTTATTAATCTTAATATTACACAAACACGATAAAAATTTAGATTTGATGCAAAATATATTAAACAATTAAACTTACAGTGTGAAAATTATTGATTATTTTTTAAACATATGAAGTAATAATAATATAGATTGAATTAGTGCAATATATAAGATTAAAAACCAACAAGGAACACAATAATGCAATATTATATACTAATTAAAGAATAAATAAGTATTAACATTTGCTTTTACGGTTCAGTTCGATTTTGAGAAAGTGATCCGAAATCTGATCCGATCCTAGTGGTTTTTACAAAACAATATCCAAATGCATCAAAAATATTCATTTTTTTTTACGATTTTTTGTTTTTTTTATCGGTTTGCGGTTTTATTTGGATCGATTTTCGGTTAATTAGTGCATCTGGGACATTAATTATAAAAGTAAAGAAATAGAATTTCTTTTATTAATAACAACAAATTTTTTTGCTCAAAAAAAAACAACAATTTTTTGACTTTCAACATTTCACTTTTTGCCATTTTTTAATGTAAAATTTCTATATTAATTTCCTTAACTAGTGTCCTTCAGACAATATTGTATATTAAATTTCAATCAATTTTATTTCAATGATAATTACAATAAACAAAAACAGAGTTGTCCATGTTAACCAGAGCTATCTATACACAATCATGGAAAAAAAAACTAAGTGGAGACTACAAAGTGGACAATCCTAAACAAAGTAATAGATTTATCCACTAAGCATAAAAATCTATAGAAAAAACATTATATTTTTCTTTAACCATCACCATGAATGTAGTTTGATGTGATCCAAATGTTACTCTAAACATTAATATTTATTGTTGATGAGTATTGAATTACGTTATTTCCAAATAATCCAGATACAAGACATCCAAACTACTTGGAAACACGTCTGAATTTGTTTTCTAAACAAATAAGCTCTAGAAAATTGTAAAGCATGGTTTCCACCTGCACCCATGTCCATCCACTCCCCATTCGCACCTATGCATGTTGGCTATTGTGATGTTTACTATCAAGGCATAGCTCAAATAGACAGCTAAACCTTGACCGCATACATCACCTCAAACCATGAATCCGTCTAAAACGATGTACATTCACCATCCCGTACACTATCCCCCGCACATTGAATGAACCAACTCTCCTCCCCTCATACAACACCCTCCCCAATATTACCCAACTCCCTCCACCATACTGACGCCTTCAGACCACCTCTCCTAACTTTCCCCCTCGTCAACCCCAAACCTTATACCAAAACAACTCCCCCCCATCGCTTAACTAATATTATTGGAAAAAATCCAAGTCTCACATCAGATAGATAAGACTCTTGAGAACAGTATATAAAGAGGAGGCAATCCTCACCTTACAAGCCGGTTTTGTAAGGATGAGTTAGACCCCAAATTCAACATGGTATTAGAGCTTGTCGAATTCAAGGGCCGCCTAAACCTATTCACGCACCAAGCCCAAAGAGTGTTGTGCGTGAGGGGGGTGTATTGCGAAAAACTCAAGTCCCACATCAGATAGATTAGACTCTTGAGAAGAGTATATAAAGAGGAGACAATCCTCACCTTACAAGCCGGTTTTGTAAGGATGAGTTAAGCCCCAAATTCAACAAATATTGCTAAATTAAATTGATATATATTTTTCACTTAATTTAATTCAAATTTAAAATTTCACATCAATTGAAACAATTCAGCTCAAATATATATGTTGGACACCTATTGTTTTCTCTAGAACTATCCATTATGCCCCGTATATGTTCATTTTCTTTATCTGAAACAATCATCATGTTCTGCTCTATCAATTTCTTTCCTGTTTGACCCATGCTTCACGCTTGACATGGACGGGAGGTGGTTGAAGCTCTAACACGACGGCGCCCACAATGAAGCAGCTACACACAATTTCTTTTTTATGGATCTCTATGGTTCCCTTACACCATTTTTTTCTCAATCTATTTATTTATTTTTTAGACATTTGTGAATTTATTTGCGGAAAAGTTAGTTTTTGAGACTTTTTCATGTTTCTGTTGTATTTTTGAGATTTTTCATTGTTATAGGTTAATATGTTTTGTTCCCTCATGATCTCTGAATTTGCTGTTTATATTTCATCAAGATTATTTTTCATCAAGACATGTTTTAACAAACTACAAGCCCAAGTTTGAGTTAACGATATATATATATATATATATCGTATGAGTTAACGAGTCGAATCGGTGGTCTCAACTCGTTTTGCCAACCTTAGTATTAAAATTGAGTCAAACGTAAGACTAGTCTTCTATAAAATGATAAATCGAAATTTTAAATTCTAGTTAAAAGACACGTTCAAATTTATAAAACACAATAAAAAATTAAAAAATTACATGAAACATAATTTGAAACCAATTCTAATAAATTTGAATTGCAAAATAGAGACCAATAAAGCTATAAATGATTTTAATGAAGCGTCCGTACTACCTACAAAACATGTCTTAATATCGTGATTTTGCATGCACCATCTAACATTGTTATCATTGAGAAGATTGTTCGTTTGTTCTATGATCTTATGAAGGGGCCAGCAAGACTACATGATGACAAAGTTGGATCTTGAAAGGCATGTGACTGAATAAAATTAGGTTATTAAAGAAACTCTACATCTTTATTGCCTTCATTGAAGAGGATCAATTGGCTATGGTCCCAAATTGAGAAGTTGGGTGTAACACAAACAAATCCGTATAAACCCAGCACCTATGCATCATTTGGTAGCTGTTCTATGTTATGATGTGAGACCCCCACCACCATCTATCTATCATTTCTCTATCTAATCGGAATCAATGGTTTCCAATTTTCAAATTGCTAGTTTGGCACATTTTTCAACTCTTTTTTTCCCCTCACTCATTGGTGAATTATTATTTATTTCTTGGGTTGGATAAATAAAAGTAAGCGGTTTACTAATTTTTTTTTCTATCAAAATTACTTGAGTTATCCAGACACACTCTACTTTATAAAATGAATTGAACATTTAAGAAAAAGTTATATTAAAAAGAAATTAAAGTTTTGTTGTTTAAATCAACATATCCTATGATTTTTTGTTTGTTGTTCGGGATTTGAAACTTAGACCTTGCATATATTATGAATTATCTCTACCAACTGAGTTAAACTCACAGAGATAATATATCTTATGATTTAAGAACTACAAATTGAAAAAAATTCACTAGCATCTACTAATATCTTAATAAAATTTCATACTACACTTTTTAATTTAAAAATAGTTACTAACAGCCATTGATTAACATTTGCCAACAAATGAATACTATCAATCATAGTTGTGCTAATATTATATGACTCATATCTCATCTCATATATGTGGCCTCTCTCTTTCTGTTAGGGTAAGGTATCCAAGGCGTTCTCTGTCTCTCCTTTTACTTTTGTCTTTCCTTTGTGTTGTGTCTTTATTAATGGTCCCACTTACAAATTTAATGATCCCATCTATCGATCATGTTTTTCTTTTTACTTCCGGTAAACGTGTCTACTGCACCAGGTCCCTAATGTTGGAGAACCTCCATTAATGTTGTCACGCAATTTTAACTTGTTGTCCTAACAGACATGTTATTTTGACATGAACCGTATGATAGATATTGTATATGGTTTGAACTAGTGTTTTTTATCCAATAAGAGAAAATAATACTCTGTCAAAAAATGTTTTTACTATCTTAATTAGATATCTTTGTCTAAAAACAATTACATAACTCCTATTTTAACTTAACATAACATGTTTAAAATTTAAAATCAAAATTTTAAATGGCCTAATTCAAACTCACGACATTAGTGTGCAAGGTGAGAATGATCTTAAAAATCCTTATTCAAAATCCTTATTCTACATTAAAAATTAAGATTTATTAATACAACCTAACTTTATATTCAAAATCTGCAATAAATTTTTCTTAAAAATCTTTAATCTATAATAAAAAAATTGAACATTTAATCCAAAAGAAAAATTATTATACATTTTCTTATTTTCATAAATTAAGATTCTATTAAAATTAATAAACTTCTTTCATTATAAACAATGATAAAAAATAAAAAAAAATACACCAATAACACGACAGTGAAAATCACTTTGAGAGGGTATAACACTAGAACGGTGAAAATCAGGAAGAAAGTGACACCAAATTTGATCAAGGTGACCCCTCCTCTTGAATTTCAATTTGAGAGGGAGCAAAAATTAATTTCTCACACAAAGAAAGAGAGGGACGGGACACAAACTCCGAGTTAAATTCTCTTTCTTTCCTATGTCGTCTTCTGTTTTTTCTTTTTTCTTTTTCCATTTTTCATTTTTTCTAATTCCTATTAAAAAAACAAAGTACTCCTCCAAAAGCAACGTTGACTCATTGCTTAATGCTTATAGTTATATCTCCAATCTCCAACTACTTACAAGTTGCAACCTTTCACTTCCAACAACTGAACAAACAAACAAAAACATTCTCAATTTCTCATAATTCATAACCTTAATTTTTCCATTCCTCAATTTCTCAGAAAACAAATGTAACAAAACCCAAACCGTCACAAAAGAAAAAAAATGGAAAACCGTCAAAGAATAACACTTTACGATCAAATGACATCCACAAGCAACACTAGAAGCTCACTAGCTAGTTTAATCCAAAACGAAGCCGTTTTATCCAACCAAAAAAACACAAACCAAACACTCTTAGATATTATACGAGAAAACGAACCAAACAACGTTGTTGTTAATGTTGTCAACAACAACAACAACGTTGTTAAAGATCGAAAATCATGGAAAGCTTTTAAGGAATTGCTACTATTCAAACGTCGTAACTCGGATGAATCAACTCACCAACAACAAAACGAGGATATTCCGACCAATTCAGATCCGTCGGAGTTTCTTCCCGGCGGCGAGTTTTCCGATGAGACGGCGCAGGTTAGCATGTCATTGATGGATTTGTTGGAAGAGAGTGAAATTGAATTGGAACGAAGTAGTGAGGTTGATGAGGTGGAAGAGAAACAAGAACATGAAGAAGAAAAAGAAGAAGAAAGAGAAGAAGAAGAAGGAGAAGGGAGTAATGTTAAGGTGGAACACAATTGTTGCGTGTGTATGGTAAGGGATAAAGGTGCAGCGTTTATACCATGTGGACACACGTTTTGCAGAATGTGTTCAAGAGAGCTTTGGGTTAGTAGAGGGAATTGTCCTCTTTGCAATCATTTTATTTTAGAAGTTCTTGATATTTTCTGATTATAATTATCATAATCATAATTATTATTCATTTTTTCCCCTTATTAATCTTTGTTTGAGTTTTGCAATTTTCTTTTCTGGGTTTTTTAATTTCATTTTTTGTTCAATTCATCGATTGTGATGAGTCATTGAGTAGGAGGGGTTGCATGTGTAAATTATTAAATTCACTAAATTGTGTATGACTTCACTTGCTTGCTAGTTTGTGATTTTTCAACATTTTTTTTATGTAAAACTTGTATGCCACATTTTGTGATTTTTAATCATAGGTTTTACTTATTTCATGTTAACAAGATTTTTATTCAATCACCTAACCTAGTCCCTCTGTTCTTGTGATGTACATTCCTAAGCCTTTTTTTTTTTTAATTCCTAAGCCTTAGTTAAACAAGAAGTAAAGTTTGGTAAACAAGATATCTAATGTCACATAACTTATTGTGACTCGTAAGTCATAACTCTTAACTACTAAGTAATACATTTAGGAAGGACAAGACATGGATTGCAGCACCAACAACCAACACCTAGATTTACCATTATTCATACATCCCCAATACCAAACTAAACGGCATTGTGCTGTTTGGAGCATTATCCACCAATGTTAACATTAAGCATAAGAGTACAACTTACCCCAAGTGTATATTTAAAAATGCAACTATGTATTACTAGATCTTTCTGATTTTGATATGGTATTTTTTGGGATAAGGTTTATGTTTCCCTAAATTATTATTTTTAATTTTTCTATATTTTTACTAATGGTATCTAGCTTTTGGTTTGTCGGTTAGAGTTAGAGCTGCTAACTGCGAACCTAACTGGAAATTGGGATGATTAATCTTTTCTTACGCGCGGCTTGTTTCCTTTGCTTAAGAAATAGGGAAATGTTAACTACTTAAGGAGACTCATCACAATCGATGAATTGGACAAAAATGAATGAAATAATATAGAAATTTTGTATTGAAAAATAATGTAAAGTGAAATGTTCCATTTTATAAAAGTCAAAAAATTGTTGTTTTTAATGAAATTTTTTTATTTTTAACTTTCTTAACTAATGTCCACGAACACCGATTAAAATGACCCTAAGAATTTATTTTTTTTAAAAAAAAGAAACATGACTAGTAGCTCTTAAATATCATTTAACCCACGGTGTGTGTTTGGATCCATTTTTGAACACCAAATTTTACGTCCAAATGCAATCTTAACGTGGATATAGTGAAACTACAAAACTCTACTTCTGCCAAGACGTGAAAACCCACATCAGAAAATACCAATAGTTACTAGAACCGTTTTTGTATTTTGATATTTTCATGAATAAAAGCAATTAAACCTCCTTTACAAAAAAAAAAAAAAAAAGAAATTGATTTTGTTAATAAACATTTCCCAGCCTGTATATGTCTGACACGATATTATTGCTTGACAAAACATCCTAAGTTTATACCAAGACCTCGTAATTATGTGTTTAAGTGTAAGTTTCGGTGATGCTTGTCACTTCTTCTAGAGAAGAAAAAAAATAACATTGCAAAGATTTAATCTCGGCTCCATATGCATTGCCAAAACCACAAATCATGTTGTTGAAATGGTGATTTAACTTTCTCGTTGTCAAGTCTCCAATAAAATGTGTATTAATCATGTTGTTGCCTCCTCCTATTCACTCGTGGCATTAAAATCACTTTTCATAATGTTTAATAACTCGATCTTATCTCATGAGTTTGCATGGCTGGTGATTAAGTTCTAGACGACAAACATTTTTTATGTTTGATGTACTTTGTACAGCTAAGTTATTCCAACTAGATATCTTTTAAAAATAACCTTTTTGAAAGTGAAATTGCAAGCCCGCTATTATTAGTTAAATAAAATACTCTAAAAAATGCTTAATATCTTCTTAATTTATTGATGCCCCTCTCTTGGCTTGGTTTCTCTTAATATAAATGGTAACGTGTTTACGAATTCAAGTTTAACAGGGTTTTGTAGTCTTGTTCGAGATCATGAAGGATCTTTTCTACGTGGTTTCTATGGTAATATTGATCCCTCTTGTATCACATGGTCTGAATTTGTGTTGGTTGATTGGTTGTCGACGGATTATGTTATTCAAATTCATTGCATGTGATTCAGTTGGCTCAGGATCCACTTAATGTGTTTCACAGATTTGGTAACCTGATTAACTTGATTAAGAAGCTCTTGAATCAAGATTGGATTGTAGATTTGCGTCGTACTCTTCAGGAAGGCAACTATGCAGTTGACTGTTTGGCTAAGTAAAGTGTTAAAAATCATGAGAAATTAGTGTTTCTAGATACAGCTCCTCCAAATTTATCTTCCATGTTGCTTGTTGATGCACTATGCACCTCTTTTGTAAGGCATATTAGCCTTTTAGTTTTTTCTTTTCTTTTCTTTTTCTCTTTTCCGTTTGTAACCAAAAAAATTCATTGTTGACATACAAGTACTCATTGCCGTTAGAATTTGTATCCAAACACAATCTTAATCATAACTAGCTACCCTGATGAGCTTAATTTACAAGTTATTTTGGAAAGTACATAAAAATAAATTGAAAACAATAGACTTTTCAAATTATTTTCATGAAATGGATGCAACCAAGTGTTCGTGTAATAAATAACATATTAATATAAGTGTTCATGTAATAAGATAAACTCAAATAAACTATTCCAAATACCCCCTTAGTTATTGTATACATCACATCACCTACAGGTTTGAACCTTCAAATAGCTGGTCATAGTGAGACATCGATATATTGATACAAGAGAAAGAATACATCTCACTTAATCGAGTAAGTGATGCTATGAAGAAATTTGATTTTTTTTTTCTTTCTTTCCAATTAAATGTAAGAAACCAAATAAAGTTGAAAAAAAAAATTACCACCACAATTTCAGGCAGTGTTTTATATGCTAATTCTGTAAGTAGACCAAGTACTCCCTAACTCTAAGATTTTGTTTTTCCTTCTCTTGCAGTAGCAGTTACTCCGTGGAGACACCACCATGGCGCTGCATAGCAACTACTGGCTCGTTGCACCTCAAACACCTAAACGATGGGGCAGCAGCACATCGTGTCCGAAGACAGTAGTAACAATATCTGACAGAAAGAAATTGTAAAACATTGCTTAGTTCAATCCCGTTAATGAAAAACATTTTAGTTTGAAGCATATATGTACATATAGTTGTGATCTACAATACAAACATTACACATCTACAAGTTCTTCAAAACCATCAAAAGTGATGGCCAGTGAAAGATTCAAAACAGCAAAAGTATAATGCAAGATGAGAGAACATGTACAGAGAAGTACCTGTGCTGACAAGGTAAAGCAACAAAAGGAATTATTGGAGTAGCCTGGCATATGGGACATGCAGTGCTGTCCTCACCCGAATTTGATGATTTATCCTTAGAAAAAGGCCGGAGGAGATTTTTCACCGATGATGAATTTAGAAGAGGAAGAAGCAACAACAACATTTCCTGCCATCCGAACGAGACATAATCAGCAACAAAGTGTTAGGAAATCAGAAGCTAAACATGTTCGCAAATTCATTTGCCATCGTGGCCAGACAGATGCATCAAGTCGCGAGATAGCATCCAGCTGTTTCGGTTGGCATAAAATGCCCAAAACAACTAAAATATCGTCTTTTGAGGATGCAGCAAACTTTTTTGGTATCGGGAATATTTATAAAATGAATGTGTCACTGTCAAGTTGGGATTAATCAATTTAATCTATAAATCAGCACACTTCAACAACAGACAGAATTTCAGATTCATTGAAAAATTGAAAGCCGTGAATAACTGATTTCCAGCAATCTAAGCAGAAGATGGAAAACAATGCATGCCATGAATTGTGCCCAATATATATAGACCGTAATGTAAATAAAACCTAGGTCATAAGAAGTTTCAAAAAGTGAAAGTACCATGTTTAATCCATATTCCATAGGATTCCACAAACTAAGAGCATAAAAACTGGATGAAGAGAAGGAGAAGTACCGAGAATTCATTCCAAACTAATTGTCGGTTCATATACTCAAAGCTAACAGCACGGTTCATGTTTGGGCTCCCATATACAAGCCTAGCTCGTAGGACTCTTTCAATTAGATTTCGGTATCTGTAATGGCACAAAACAAGAAGTGTTACAGAGCAAGTAAATCATGTGATAGTCTTAGCCTAGGGAACATAAAGAACATTCAGGCTACATGAAACCAAATTTTGAGACTGTTGAGATATTTCCCATTGATTTCTTCCTTTCATTAGTTATATAAATATCCAAAAGATCCTAAACCCTAGCTGTCTAGTCATCCCATCGACCAACCACGCACGAAGTTGGACCCTGGCTCTAAAAATATAACCAGCCAATCTGTCTATCGCCATAACACCGCAGTTAATGGTGGCCCTACGGGCCACCACGCATACAAGGAATCTCAACATTGACTATTTAAAAGACTAAGACTGGAGAATAAATAGTGTTTGTATGAATTGTCTGGTTGTTCAAAATAATCACCTTCCTGTGCAAAGAAATATCAACAGGTTTCCAAATGAAGCAGCTCTATAAACCCCTTCTATTCTTTGTATCAAGATCCATAAACGCCGTGCCAATGGTCTCTGAAAAAAAATGTCAAGTTAGAGCTCACTTCCATCCACAATGGCCTACAGGTTTGCAAGTAGGCAGTGTATGGCTTAACAGGCCAAATTTAAAAAGTACCTGCTCAGTATCACCCCATCTACGAAAAGCAGAGAATGACTGTAAGCGAGCCCAAATATACTGACCACCAACAGTGGCAATACAATACCAAAGCTTCTGAGCAACAGTGAGTCCAGGTCCCTCCAGACCAGTTCTTACTGCATGGAAAGCACCATAAAAGAATGATAAATTGAGATGAACACAGTACAACTATGGACAGTGTTAAATATCGCTAGAGTAACATAATATGAGCTATGTGACTGATTAGTTCAAGCAAGAAAACACCTCACGAAATTATATGAATACCTTTAGCAGTGTGCTACTTCTATATGACCATGATGCATTGTAGAAATAGACATAGATGATGTGTGTATCTATGGTCAAACTGAGAAAAACAAACAAAGACTTCGAAAACATATTCAATTATGTACATTTACAAATTTCGTATTCAAAGGCATCCACAGAGCATCATCAATTCCACTTATATCAGGCAATAATCACTCACCATACCGTCGATAAAAATTAGGGGTGATACAAGTAATTCATTCTCAGTGTCAACCCTTATATTTTCCAGTATTAAATAAGCAAATAGAATTCAAAACCATCTCAAAACTCTGAAGGACAACTTAGCAAAAATAACACTATACACAGACAAGATTCAGAGTTTCCTACCTTTATCTCTTGATTCAATTGCACGTTCATCTCTATACCTCAGATTCATGAGGGCAATGCCAGGAGTTGGTTTATCCACCCAAATTGAGAACCTCCAAATAAGAAACTCAAGGAAAGCATCAAGCTCCGCTTCATACTGAAATAACATTCCTGGCTAATCCCAAAAGAAAAACAGTAAATAAAGAACTTAAAAGATGTTGAAAACAGTTTTGGATTAGTTTATTTGAGCGTATACACAGGCATAGACACTTGTGAGACTGTTTGGGAGAGTTTATGGAAATAACTTATGACATATTCAACATATATTCCGGCATAAACACTTTTGACACTATTTGGGAGATTTTATGGAAAAAACTTATGACATATTCAGCATGTATACAGGCATAAACACATAGGAGACTGTTTGAGAGAGTTTATGGAAACAGCTTCTGACATATTCATAAAAAAATTTCACCTTATTTCCAAAAGCTATGCATGATAATTTATCAAAATAGTTAAATAGCTTATAATATATATAAAAACAATTTGACTTTTATATTATTCTTTGTTATAGATATAGCTTATACATGCATTTATATGATAAGCACTTATGCTCTTGTCAACAAAAATAAATTATAAGCACTCAATTAAGCTGTTTAATCCACACAGAGTCTTATTCAATTACCACTAATACCATGAAAATTCACACCAAAATAAACAAAATGAAAGTACCTTCATCAAAGTGAAGACTTTAACCAATTGTTCTTTCAACATAGCTGACATTTCAATATCCAATCTTGCCGCATCAACTTGGTTGACTCTTGATATTGAAATAGGAATAGTTGACTGCATAAAATACCAATATAAATAAATAAAAATTAAAAATTTAAAAAACAGCAAGTTGATCAAATACCCAATTTTGAAATTGAAATTAAATAATGAATTAGGGTTATGAAGATAAATAAAGAGAAACCCTAAAGAGGAAAAAAATGGTTGAATTGAAATGGGAAATTGGAAAGGAACCTGGTGAGAGAAGGAAATCCAGCGAGGGAGGAGTTTGTGGGAAGTGAGAGACCATGCATCTTGTGGTGGAACGGAAGGTAGAGTAGTGCTGCTCATTGGAGGAAGATGAATGAAGGAGTATGTGTTGTTGTGTCCATGCACCAGAGATTGGAATGGTCTGGTTGTTGCTTTAACACTGTTCACAAAGCGGTTTATGTCTATGTGAGAGAATCCAATTTACTATTCGCACTTCTTCTAATGGCTCTTTTTTGTCTTTTTCTAGTTACCTTTCCATTTTCACCATTTTTCTTATTTATTTTAATTTTTAACTTCATTCCACCTTTATTCTACTTTTATGCCAGCCTCTGGTCTTCCAAAAAAAAAAATAGTTTGGTAATATGAAGTTTTTAATTGAGGTAAATATAGTGGTTTAAAAATTATTTCACTTAAGAAGTGAATTTGGGTTTTTCTGGACAATTTATTTTGGTAAAAGTTTATTAATCATTTGAATCAAATTACTTGGCTACTTATATTTATTTTTTGAGAGGACTTGGCTACTTATATATTACTTTGATAGGTGGTCACAAATTGAATTTGCATATGTATTTGAAAATTTTGTATACAAATAAAATTTAAAAGACGATATGGTCAAAAAAAAAAAAATTGGTCAAGGATATGGTCAAAACTTTAAGAGGAATGCTAGCAACACGCATTTTAACACACTCCCTTTGATTGGTTAAAATTCACATGAGACCTATCAAATCATGTGAGTCCCATATACATTTGGTGGGTCCCATGTGAATATTAACCAATCAAAGAGAGTGTGTTAATCAGTGTGTGTTAGAATGTGTGTTGCTAACATTTCTCAAACTTTAAATGTGTCATTTTGTTTTTAAGTTCACAGTCGTCCTCTTTATTGACCCAATGACATAATAACTAATCCGGAGTATATGTTTAACTAAAACACGGAGAAATGGGTATCATGCAGGATTATAGAACTCAACTCTTTTTCTTTTTTTTTATTATTTTTTTATGATTTTATCGAATCCACATCAATTAAATCATCATTTTAACCGTGAAAATAAGAAGGAGTACGAGTTTCTTCTTTCTACTTTTAATGGATCTCATCGCTAGATTTTAGATTGATTTTTTATGGTTTCAAGTGGTTTTTAAACATCATTAACAAAAAAAAAATTAATGTGGTCTAGACACCCTCTCAAGGGAGGAGAATTTAATTTAAAATTTACATAATTATTTCTATATTGAGGAAAGTCTAGATATAAAAAATAGGAGATATGCGATTAATATAGTTCAACCTTCATTCAAGAGAAAGGAGTATAATGTACTCTTAATATTAATTAACATGATGTAATTGAATCTTATCAACCAAAATGCACATTGGTAAAATTATTGAACAATGTAATTGGCTTTTCACGCAGCCATGATATTAGTTGCCAATTTTTATTTTAGAATTTGAAAAATACAGATTTTAAATCAAATCATGTGATCTTGATCGGACAGCCACAAACGCATGACTGCAGGAATTTAGTGACTGCCACAAATCTTGATCCAACCCTCTCCTCCTAAGCAGAAGAATTGATCTCAACAAGATAGTTGATTTATATATAGCTCTAAAGAAAATGGTTTATAACTAATTGCAAGTATACTATCCATCCTACAAACACTATGAACTTCTGCTTAGGAGGAGCAACAAAGCTTGTTAAAGTATTCAGCTAATTCTTCAATAGTCAGGCTGATATCCATCGGATACCATCTAAGTTATATGACCAAAAATACTATGAACTTCTACTTAGGAGGAGCAATATAGCTTGTTGTTAAAGTAATCAGCTATTTTTAATCACTGGTTAACCAAAGACTATATGATATGAAACACTTTCTTACCAACTCAGATAAAATGTAGTTACTATCTTTTACAACTAACATATTTCAAACATAAACATCAAATTACAAAGTATTTGACATTAAAATTTAAATGCCAACGTATCATTTGTCAAATCCAATAATCAAAAATTTGGAGTCAATTTTTGTTCATATATTTTCTACATTGCAGAAAAACTGTTTGTAAAATGTGTTGGGTTTAGACAAAAACAAAACAAATGATTTCTACAAAAACTAGACAGCCCCAAACGTATTGAATTTAGCCTTACAAAACCTATCATAATCATTAAGAATCTCTTGAGAAAGTTCCTCATCACCAAAACCCTTAAACCCATTACTCAAAACCTTAACAACATACTCATCAAATTCCACAACCTCCCCCCACCCACTCCTCTTCATCATCTCATAAACCCTAACCAATAATTCTCTCCTCTTCGTACCAACAACCGCTTTAATCAAACTCAAAACCCCTTTCTGATCCTCATCGCACCCAATCCCACCCTCCACTTCAATCTCCTCAATCAAACGGTCCACGTCTTCATCCATACCACATTTCCCCAGCACCTGCACAAAAGTTCAAAGAGTCATGCATAACAATGTTGTGTCTCTTAAGTGTTAGAAGCGCAACTAACTTACAAAATGGAAGGTTGGATTGAAACATATTATAAGATAGATGTGTCTACAAAATTTACATTTTGTTTTGGTCAAGTAGCCTAACAGCTAGAGAATAAATGGGGTGTTTGGGGTTCGAAGTCCGGCCCCTGCATATAGGCCCCTGCATATAGTATGTATTATCCAGCTAAAAACTCTACAAAATTTACATTAATCGAGTATCATTTTAACTCAATTTTCGATTAATGTAAAATTATACAGTTATTGTGGGTGTGATATATTAATCTTTGATAATGGTTGCGGTTACCTTGAGCATTTCAGCATAAAGGGTGAGATCAGCACCGTATTCAGATCGGACGGCTGAGAAGACACGAAGTGCGAGGGTGGGTTGTTCTTGACGGAGAAGCTCTTTTAGCGTAGCGACTAGGTCGGATTTGATTAAGCGGGTTAGGGTTTTGGTTAGAAGTTGAGTTTGAGTTTGGGTTTGTGGGTCGGTTCGGTTTATGCGTTTAAGGGTTTGGATTGCTTGGATTGCTTCTATGCTTAGGAATCGGCCTTTGATGAGTGGTCCACGCTGGGAACGAGGTCCGCCGCAGTGTACTGGAATGTAGCTCTGGCGAGCGGTGGTTGGTGGTGTTTGAGGGTGGTGGGGTTTAAGGAAGGCTGGGGTTCGGTTGAGAGAAGAAGCCATTGATGATGTGAAATGAAATGGGAGTGAAGCACGACGATAACGAAGGTTATCTAAATGGGAATTGATTAATGTCTGTTTTGCCCTTTTAATAAATTATTACAGTTTTTTCAGTAACAAAAAAAATGAGTAAACTCCATATTAAACTATTTGGTCCTTAAAGTTTTATTGAAAATGGTCCTTCAAATTTTAAGTTAGGGTTCAAATAGTCAAATTTTAAGTTAGTGTTCAAATGGTTCTTAAATTTTCACAGTTTCAATCTCAACCGTTTGATCTAAGATGAACAACTAAGATTGGAAACAGCGTCAAACTGCGTGCTAATTTTACAACACCAAAACCTGGTTCATACGGTTACTAGGTATTCAGTAAAAGGTGTATATCATTATTTGTCTTCCCCGGATCAACAGGCGGTTAATTTTGGCTCAAAGCTTAATTGGCATAAAGAGGTTCCAATGAAGGTTTCTTTATTAGCTTGTCGTCTCTTTCGAAATAGACTTCCTACGAAGGATAGTCTCTTCAGAAGGGGTATCATTCCTCAAGATTCTCAGCTTTGTGTGGGAGGGTGTGGGGAGATGGAAATTGCAACTCATCGGTTCACTAAATGTAATTATTTCAATATTGTTTGACAATGGGTCCGTAGTTGGGTTGATATTTCCAATGTGGAACCGTTTAGCATGATAGATCATTGTAATTAGTTCTATCATTTATCAGATAGTCACAGCCTGCGTCGCTCTATCTTGAAGTTAATTTGATTTTCGTGCATTTGGGTAATTTGGAAGCAGCAAAATAGCAGAATATTCAGAAATAAGGAATAGAGTATTCAACATCTTCTAGACAAAATCAAGGTGCTGTCTTTTTGGTGGATGAAGGCAAAATTTGTTAATGTTGCTCTTGGATATCATAATTGGTGGTTTTTTCTGTTTTCATGCCTAGGTATTGGCTAATGTTGTTATTATTGTTTTGGCTATAGGTTAGGAGGATTTGTTCCTTAACCTGTTATGTATTGTTTGGACCTGGTAGTTTTATTGCGACATACCTTGTGCAGGATAAAACTCTTTATTGTCATTAATAAATCTTATTTTGACTTCTTAAAAAAAAAATTGTAGTAGATTATAAGTTAAAATGTTTTTTTTTTACTTTCTTTATTTTTTTGTTTCTTGAAAAGTCAAAATATATAGAATCTTACCAATACACGAAGTGTAATGATAGAATTCAAAAGTACCCATGATCAATTATAAGGCACAACAAAAATAAAGAGAAATTATCAAGAATAACTAGGTAGGCGACAAAACTCAGACACATAATGGGATTAAACTACCAATTATAAAAATTGAAATTAAGTTTTATTATTCGCTTTCAACCACCAAAAGAATAATAACTTCACTTTCTCGATTAGGTGGTGCATCGAAGCCTCCTTATACTGAAAATTACGATAATATCTTTCTTTTTAAATAATCTAAACCGAAGATAACCAAATCATTTGAATAGAAGACAAGACATTCTTAAAGAAACCTCATAAAGTAACAAATTGGATGAGATCATCATAAAGATACAACAAATTCGTAGAGTGAATGTTTAACTATTGCCGAACAAGAGATCAAATACTCTAAAAAATTGAACAATCCATGAACAGATAATCAACGTTTTCCTTCAACCCACAATCACTCATACATAGATTAGAAACATACATAATATTTCACATGATCCTTTAAGTTTAATGTTTATATATGATTAGTCCTTTTAGTTTTTTAGTTTTAAATTGATCCTTTATGTAACAAATTAGTCCTTTAGTTTACTTTTTTTTTTAACAAATTGATCAATTTTTTCATCTAACTTTGTTAAAAAATGTTTACATGACCATTTAACATTGAGGTGGAAAATCTAAAAAGTGTTTATGACACTAAAAGTGATTACTTACATACATTTTTTTTTTCTTATTGTTTCCTACATACTTTAATAATGGGTCCCACATAAAATGATAGAACTCATGTATTTCACTCAATAAGAGAATTAGTATTAAAATGAGTGTTGTTATCATTATTCCACATTTTTTATTATTTGTTTTTAGGGGAATGTTAACCAAATGTTAACCAGTGCCCCAAGGGCATTGGTTAAGCATCCAAAATAAGTAAATTTTATGAAAAAAGTTGTGTAATCATTACTTGATCAAAAATAACATCTTATATTTCCAAGACAAAATTTCTAGTTGTAGATTCTTTAACCATTGCCCTGACGGTACTGGTTAGCAAGACCCTTGCTTTTATGAAGTTCTCTTTGAATTTATGTGAATAATATTTTAAGCGGATGCTTCATGCTAAGTTAATTTTGATAAAATGGATAAAATAAAAATAAAAAATTGGCATGCAATATATTTTGTAGGTTGTACCCTCTCCTCAAATGACGAGTCATTCATTTACAAATCATAAATTGTTTCAAAATCAATGTCACTTTTAAATTTTAGTAGATATAAATATTATACTTTTCATCCATGTTCTCTGAAATCTCAATCTCTTTTGGAGTATCCTTGTAGTTCGACTGTTATAGATTATTTTATACATCTCAACGCTTAAGCATTTTGTCCTTACATCTCTTGTTCGGGATCATAGACTATTTTATAGGTCTCGACTCTTGAGCATTTTGTCTTATAGGACTCGTGTTTAGGGGGCCTTGGACGCATTTTGTATATCCAGACCAAATTCTAAGTGAGATCTAAGTCATTGTCAAACTATATTATCCTAGTCCAAGCTCATTTAGTTCGCTATCAGCGAGTTTCTTACAAAAAGATACAAGGGTTACAAGAAATTAACCTTCAACAGTAATCTACTAATCTTTTATTTCTACTCTTTTTCTTTTCTCTATCCTTGAAAAAAGACTCAATGATTTCAATCTTCAAAGTGTTTAGAACGTTTCTCAACCCAAGATTCTACCACAAAATAACTTAACTCTTAGCCTTTGACTAACTTACAATTCTCTATTTCTCCTCACTTCCACCTCATGTTAGAATGGCAAAGCAACACCTTGTGTGTTTGTGTGTGTACACACACAACACACATCACACACACACACACAACACACACACACACACACACTCTCTCTCTCTCTCTCTCTCTCTCTCTCTGCTCTATTTGCCTTGAGCTTCAACAAACAACCTTTGTGGCCCATCATACTTGTCGAGCAAGAAAATGGTACCATTGAAGAAACAGCCTCGTTCGCCTTGCGCTTCAATAAACATCCGCACGGTCCATCAGACTTGCCGAGCAAGAGCAAGAAAACTACCTCGCATTTTCATAGAATGCCTTAAGAAACAAGTAGCGGCTTCAGAGTAAAAATGCCTTGCGTTTTCCATAGAATGCTCCCAACACGATCTTGAGAACACACAAGACCCATTTTTCTCTTATTCGGCACATGCCACTACTTTCCAAGGAGCTCACACATTTCAGGTTACTGGTCTGCTCACGTACCTGGTAAATGGTGCATAAATTGACAAGGAAATCGCCTAAACAGTTGTATTCCTGAAGGCTTAAAAGAATAGGAGAAATTAAAAAACTTCTCATTCCTCATATAAACAGCTTTTGCCTGTTGACAAATTCTACTGATATTCTATTCTGGAACAGTTGTATATGCTATAGTCTCATAGCAAGTCTGTTAGCATGGAATTTAGTATTTAGAAGAAATCTGTGAAGCACGAAGTATATAAAGATTGAATATAAGCAGTGTTTGGTCCCATCATGTTTTCAAAGGACATGAATCTGAAATGGTTTTCCCTGGCTTGTATTGTTCGGAAGTTTGTATTTTAAGATTAATAATTGATAATTGTAGGGTCATACTAACACCTTTTATACAATCACGACAAACATAAAGTCTCAATTGATCTAGTTTTTTTTTTTTTTTGACTTGGATTCCCATTTCTAAGATCTATCTAGTTGGTATGATTAACAATACAACTAATGATTAGCATTCCCTCTTTTTAATCTCTATCTGCTTTATTTATGCCAAACTTCATTTTCTTAAATTTGTTGTAGTAATTTTCATTGTTTGTAATGAAACTTGTAAGACTATATAATATCAAATTATCTAGATACTTGAGCATATTTTAACTTAATACAAAAGTTTGTTTAAAAAATTTGTACATTTTTCCATCAAATCTATCCAAAGGGATCAATCCCTATGACATAAAAACAAAAGAAGGAAAGCCAAAAAGAAAAGCAAAACTTTAGAGAGAATAAGCACTTCTAGACACCACCAATCTCTTGAATTCTTACCAAACAATGATTTACTCTTGAACAACTTTACAATCAAACTAAAAACAAAGAAGAGATAAAGAATGAAAAACAAGAGTTGTTTTCCTCCTTTTCATTATCCAGAAACAAGAATCACATACATAACATAAGCAATAACAATAAGTTAATAATTCAAGAAAATCAAAAGTCGCTAGAAAGAGGTGCATGTTCAGTGCGCATGAACACATTGCCATAGATAAGCCCGGCCAAACCACCACCGATAAGAGGCCCAGCCCAATAGATCCAGTTGTCATGGAAATTTCCACTGACAACTGCAGGCCCAAAAGATCTTGCCGGGTTCATTGACCCGCCAGAGAATGGGCCTGCAGCCAATATGTTGGCACCAACAATGAAACCAATGGCAATGGGAGCAATTGTGCCTATTGACCCTTTCTTTGGGTCAGCTGCTGTGGCATAAACTGTGTATACCAAACCAAATGTTATGATGATTTCAGTAACAACTCCTCCAATTGGTCCTACTTCAGCTGCTACACTGTGGATTGGAGTTTCCTGTCAACAAATCACAATATTAATTTCAGCACATTATATTATAATCTTAATTATAATGAACTCAACATTATGTTATTCTTTTTGTTCTTGGACTTTGTATATAGTATTATTATTAGCACTTTAGGATAATCTTAACAAAGGATTAGGACACCTAATTATAGAGTCATTGGAATCAACTGCCTGATCTAGATAAGATGACTCACATTCTGATTCTGTATTTTAGACTATGTTCATCAAAGTCATAATTATTGAACTACTCGATCTTGATCCAATAGTTCGGATCACGTGACTACGTCAAATGCACGATTCTCATGTCATGAGATCAAGTCTACACAATTGTAAGGAAATATATTTGGCACATTGAACTCATGTAGATTTCACAAGTGAGTGACTAAGCCATGTAGCTAGAGAAGTGGAGTTCGAACTTACCAAGCCTCCAGTGACAAACTGGAGCAGAAAACATGCAACAATGGATCCAAGAAGTTGAGCAATCCAGTAGAAGATACCAGTAATGATGGTGATCTGTCCACCAACAGCCAATCCAAAGGTGACAGCAGGGTTGACATGACCACCAGAAATGTTTGCACCAACTGCAACAGCAACAAAAAGTGCAAAACCATGGCAAACAGCAACTGCTAGTAACCCAGCTGGATCAAGAGCTGCATCTGATGTCAACTTACCTGCAAATTAAGTCAAAGAGCAATAATCTTTGTTATTCAAAATGAAAATTAAATACTCTTACTTTCATCATCATTTTTATGTTATTCACTTCTAGAATCGAAATGACGGTCCATGAGGTGTTTAATAGTAAGTGTTTGAACTTGTAACCTCGAGAGATAAACGGTTGTAAAATACCCTTTCCAAGAGACAGGAAAAATAAATTTATTTGGTCTTTTACCGTGTCTAAATTTTTCCCGAATTACCAACTGAAAAAATCAATCAATCTCCAACTTTGGCGTCTCTAACGTTTAACAACGAAATTTGACATATAAATTTAATCTTTTTTGCTCTAGTTTTCTTCAATAATTCAACTTTAATGGTGATAACTTTACTATGATTCTAGTGATAATGGGGTGGCAGGGTGAAGACATTGTGGTCTTAGGTTCAATTTTCTTGTAAAGAAGAGAAAACTAACCATAGGCTATGGCTGAACCAACACCAGCAAAAACAAAGAGCAATGTTGAGATGAACTCAGCAATATAGGCCTTAATTGAGCCAAAACTGAAAGAATCATCAAACCTTCCAAATGCTATGCCAGCCATCTTCAGAAGTTTCCAGGGGAACCTAGTGGAGAGAACAAGATAAGGAAAATGTTCTAAATGAGGAAGATATAACACAAAAGGCTTATCTAGTGAGTTCTATTTATAGCTGGTCAAGTTGTTAGATACTATTACTAATTTATTATAAGGCTTATTTAATAAGTTGGTTATAGTTATACTATTATTTAGTATTGTATACTGTCGAGTTAAATCATTGAAAATAATCATAGTTACTTTCATAGTTTTACAAATGAAGCAACATTACATTGTTCAAAGTGAAATTATACTAGGTCTGTTGAGCAAGATCTTAAATTCAAGTCTTGTGATTGGAAAAATGTGGTTGCGAGAGGCGACCTCATTAAAGATAGCAAATCCGTTATACGATAAATAAATTGTTAGAAGTGTAGATTATTTTAGTATTAAAATTAGTGTCAAGTTTATGGTACACAAGTGAGATAAATCTTTCATCATACATAAGTTTATTTTCACTACTGAATCAAGAAATCTCATCATTGGATCAATGAGATATGATGAGGCTTATCAACTCAATAATGAAAAATAAACTTGTATATAATGCAAGACTAATTTACTTGTACACGTTGGACAATGGTTAAAATCAAACTCTTAGTGAATATGGTTATGTGATAAGGGATAAAGAGAATATAGTTATGTGTACAACAGATCCATGCATATCCAATCAAGTCTTTTAGTGGCAAACTTAGCTGTCATTGGTGTGCTTTATTTGAATTGTCTGGAAGCTAATGAATGATTCCTCCATGTGAGCAGGGGAAAGTGGTAGAGGTGATGTTTGGTGGTGGGGCATAATGTGAAGGAAATAATCATAATCATTAAAAAAAAGTTGAAGTGGAAAACATGAATAGGTTTGGGCCACTAATAGCACCGGCCATGGTCTAAAGAATTGTGGAATTTGAAAATTAGTGAGCAGAAAAATTTGTTGGTGTCATATAATTTCAATGAATTAACATGTCATATATTTGTTGTTGTTTAGTTTCTATATTATGGGAAACTGGTCGGTTAGTTGGTGCTAATCCAATTTCTCTTTTTTGGACTTTTTGACTTTTTTGCGTGTAAAAGTTTTAGAAAAAGAGTATGCTCTCACTCTACAAGATAAAACTAAGGCATTCTAATCATTGATGATCAATTAACAATTTAAGTTTAAGCAACGGATTTGTTAAGCATGTTGAATTTATCAAGGGATTAAATTTTTTACTTTATAAAATAATTGCTCTCTTTAAGCCTTTCAAACAAAAAAATTTGCTCACTTATTAATTTATTGATTAATTTCTTGGTCCATTGCTATTTGCTAAAAGTTGAGTGTGGAGTGGCCGGTGAATGGTCCATGCACAGACCTTTTGGCACCTATATTGCACAAATTGGAAAATTTCGTTTTCGAACTTGGGATATAACGGAAGATATTCAAGTATTCAACCCCGTTGCCAAACAAAAATACCCATGCCCACAGGTACCCTTGGGTAAAATCCGTCTCGGCATGGGACGGGTAGCTAAACGGGTATCCACATGTATAATAAACGGGTATTTGACTGTCCATTATTATATGGGTACGGACACGGATTTGATTGTATCCGTACCCACGGGTACCCATATCCGATAATAAATTAAGTAAATTACTAAAATATTTTTATATATCTTGTCTTATTACTTAAAGTTGTTACCTTATTAAAGGAAATTTTACCGTCCACCTAAGATTCCTCATTAATAACTTATTTTTATTTTTAATTTTTTAGATTCATCTCATTAAGTTCGCCGTTTTTACTTTATTAACATCATAAAACATATCATATGGATTATGTAAGAATCATGATTTTTCTATGGATTATGTATGATTAATGAAATTTTGAATGGATTATGTATGAATGTTTAAAAGTTGAAGTGTTTTGATAATTAAAAAAAGTTATTATTTGTAAAAATAAAAAAAAAATTAAAAAAAATTAATTAAAAATCCATGGGTACCAATGGATACCTCAATACACACGGGTACCTGCATAGTGGGTACCCACGAGGGTACGGAACGGGCACGGGTACCATATTTATCAAACGGGGCGGGGACGGGTATCATACTATCCGTACCCATGGGTACCCATTGACATCCCTAATTCAACCTAGCAAGTACTACCAATAATGTTAAGCGGTAGAAGTGTAAGGTATTCTTCCATGGTCACAAGACCAAATCAATAGTGTTTGGACACACACATAAAAAGATGATTCTTAAAATATTCAATCATTTTTTTTATCAATTTCTTCTTTACTACTAAAAAAATATTTCTTTATGTGTGTGTGATCAAACACTTTTTATTTGGTCATGTCACCATATTAGAATTTCTCTAGAAATGTTCTCTCTAATGTTTTACAATTAGTGTCATTTAGAAGATTCATATTGCATACTAGTTAAAATTTAAGGGAGAACTTTGTTGGTAATGAAATACTACTTATTTCAAGAAATTAGTTATGCAACTATACGGAGGGCGAGGGCTGAAGTTTGATAAGTAAATAAATAAAAAGAATTTACACACTAACAAAAGGGTCTTGTTAACCGGTGCCCTAAGAGCATTGGTTAAGAAATTTACTAATAAAAACTTCGTTTTGAAAATATAAACTTTTACTTTTGTTTTAACAATAATCACACCGCTTTTTGATGCAAACTTACTAATTTTAACACCTTAATCAATGTTTCAAGGGCACTCATTAGCATTCATTATAACAAAATTGGATGTATTATTTTTTTTTTCTTTGATGCAGAAATTTCCGATCGTAGATTAAGATAAACTAGTTTTATTTTACTCCTAAATTTTAAGGATATGGCTTTCAATTTCAAGGAAAATAATTCAATGTCCCTTATGTGTTATAGATATGTCACTTTCACGCTTTAGTCACGCTATTTGACATGAAAAATACCAATATTCAACAAATATTAATATTGCATTAAGAGTTCTGTTTTCCATCTCTCTTTTTAGAATTCCAAATTGATCAATCTCCTTAGGATGCTTAATGCCTTTTGGAAGTAGCAATATAACAATGCAATAATGGAACTTGGTAGGAGACAACAAAATATGGATAGTAGTGAGAAACAAAATGACAGCAAAGCTCCTTGAATTGTCTGCTAGACTCCACCTGCTAAAATAGAAGCAAATAGAACATAATGAAGGATCACGAAAATGTTGAAGCACAAATTTGTAGATATACAATAAGACCAAAGTCCAAACATCAAGATTTCACTCCTACTCCCCCAAGTCGAATCAAAACTTTGATACCATTTTTTAGGCCATCCAAGTACCAATAGACTAACATTTAAGATCGGCTCAAAGAGACTTTGACACCACACATTTACTAAAAACCTTAAAGTTTTATATGAAAATGTGACGTGATATGAAACATTGACTTGTTGTTGCTTCTGCAAACCCTACTCTCCATCACACTCAATAATTTCAAATTCAAAGTACCAATTATTCTTTCAATTTAGCTCCTTAGAATTCATCTGCAGCTATATTTTGAGATATTATATTCTCTTCTCTGACCGTGAAGATCATTATTGGATATTATAGAACACTTTCAATTAGTGCTTTATGACTATGTCCCATCCTAAACCCTTAAATAACTCAACAAATGAACAAAGACAAAAGATTCAACAATCACTCAACCTTTGAAAAAAAAGACTACACGAAGAAAACAGCTAGAATATGATTCAAATGGGACAATTAGAAACTAAATAAACAACAATCAACTCAAAAAATCTTAGGTTATTGCCGTTTAGTTTATGAAAATATTTTCTATTTTTATTGTTGAAAAGTGTTAAATTTTGTTACTGGAAAAAAATCAGGGTTAACTATACTTGCTAATAAAGAGAGAGTAGACTTTTAAATTGAACAATTGTATTACTGTGCGCCCTCTAAAAAAAATTGTATTTATTGTATACATTTTTCTGCAAACAATAATATACCAAAATAATTCTTTCAAAAAAAAAAATATACCAAAATAATTATTTTTTTTATTTTTAGAAATGCATCATTTCTAAAAAGATTGTTAAAATCATGAGTTAACCAGTGGAATTGAACAATTTCACAGGTCTAGGTATCAATCTGAGTTCACTCCAGTTTAAGCTCGAATTTTAGTATACTTGGAGATGAAACTGAGTTCACCCAGATGGACTCATAGGCAGGGATGGCAAAACGGACCGTCCCATCTAAGCTCTCTTAAAATCGGACGAGACGTGACGAGTCAAATTAGGTATTTGAGTTTAAAATTTAATCTCGTCCCGTTTAATGGTGGGAAGACGAATTGGCGGACCGACTTGCCAAACAAAAAACTTTTTTTTAGAGAAAGAAAAACAACTTTTTTTAATGGCACTCCAACTCGTTTCCTAGGTACACTATATCCTTTTGGTTTTTAATGCAATTTTTTAGAACTTAATTGTTACAACAAAAAAAAACTATGTTGCTCTTATCATAAAAAAAATATATAAAAGTAAGAAAAATCTGTCAACATAAAACAAATCTGCAACATAAAATAAATCCTTGTAAAAAAAACCAAAATATATCCAAAAGGATAAAATAAGTCTAAAAAAATAATGAAAAACAAGTTATGCGAACCAGCCCTCCCCGCGCCGTTTTTCCAACGAGTTAAGTGGGATGAGCCAACTATAGGAAACGAGTTTAAAACTTCAACTCAGTTCGCCAAGAATAGCGGGAATAAACAGACCAGTCTGACAGGTTAGGCCTGTTTTGCCACCCTTACTCACAGTGGATTTGGTAAATTCAGATAAATTTGGGTAAACTCAACAATTTTGTTTAAAGATCTTTTTATCTCAATTTTCATATTCAAATGCTTTTCTTCTTTGTTAGCTTGATTTGGTTATAATATAAATTTTTGCTGGACAATCATGACACGAATCTGTATGAAGTCCAACATTACGCCATGTACAACAATTGTAAATCAGACACTTATTTCATTCCTGCACAATAAGGTAACACAAGAAATGTTCAAGTTAACATGGTAACTTTAAATTTTGGTCATCTTAGTAGAACAAAGTTTATCATCTTTATTTTCCAAATACTTTGTATTGGGATTTTATTTAGTCAAATGATTCTAAAAATATATTGTAGCCAAAATAGTAACTGTTTATGGAAATTATAGTAATGGGAAAACAAAGCAAGTTAACATATGATGAATTGCTGATACGGGGAACTTCAAAACACATCTCACAAATTGTTGCCAAGGAATCTATGAAATGCCATAACAAAGTTTTCACTTTAGAGTACTTGTGATTTGAGAATTCAAAATGTCTAAACAGAGAGTTATATAGCAAGATTTCAACATTAAAAGCTTGCAAAATGAAATCATTGGTGATAAGCCGAATAAAAGACAAATTACTTACATGTAACAACTAGCCATCCACATTCATTCACTGTGACAGTTGATTGAAAATTTTAGGATAAAAATAATGTTCTTGGATCGCATAAGTGAAGCTGTGGGCATAAAAGATAGTGTTGTCAGCGCTTTCCAAGTCAACATTTCTTAGAAATCGTGGTTGAGTCTAACACAACCCTACAAAACCGGTTTGTGAGGTGATGATTGCACTCACTTATAAACACATTTCAGGTCATCTCCTAACGGATGTGTGACTTTTAACACACCCCCTCACGCTCAGGACTAGACATCTGAAGCGTGAACATAAATGGCGGGTGGCCCAACGGATCTTGGAGGAGGCTCTGATACCATCTTAGAAATCGTGGTTGGACCTAACACAACCCCACAAAACTGGCTTATGAGATGAAGATTGTCTCCACTTATAAACACATTGTCAGACCATCACATATCCTACGTGGGACTCTTAACAACATTGTTACATACAAATAATTAAAATATTTTTCAGCACAAACATGAATTGAAGGCAATGAAAAAGTGGCAAAAAATACAAGAAAATCAACATCATACACATACAGAAAAACCAGCAGCAAACTTCGTTGTTTCTATCAATAAATAACACTCAATAACATTGCTTAACCACTTGATCTTGCCTGCGCTAATTTCTGAAAATTAAAACGCAGCATTTGTAAAGGTAATGTGTATATGAGCTCATTATAGCATGCAGTTCTCCTAACTCTTGTGCTACATTTAAATTTGGAAACAAACTTGAATTTTAATCAACATTATGTGAACAAAAAATGTACTGCATTGTAGTTGCTATGTTTATTGTGAATTGAAACAAAAATATCAGGAGATAAAATAATATATAGAGTAAACTAAACTCTATTTGTGGAGAACCTTGAATTACATACGCTCTCCATTTGTGTTAAAAATATACACTTTCTTCCTTGAGAAGTAAAAGTTTCGAGTAAATTATATTATTCTCCCCTAAATATGCACTGAATTTTAATCAATTTTAACGTAGATAAATATTTTTATGATATTTATTAACTTTGAGCCACCGTTTAAGAAAAATAAATTCAATGTTAATGATAACTAAATTCAAAAATTTTATCATTTTTTAAGAAGTCAAAAAGGGGAAAATTTTATCATTAAATTGATAATTTAGAATATAAATTCATTTTAAATAGCCATAATTTATTTGTTTTAGTAATTTTTCACATATTTTAATTTTAATTATATTTTGTTTTGTTTCATATTTTATAATAGGGTTTATATTATAGAGTATAGTTTTAAAATAAGCATTTAAATTTTGATTACATTAAAGTGAACCTGTAATATTATTTTTCTTCGCACTTTGTGTGTTAGATTTTTGTCACTAGATTATTATAAATAATAGCATAGCACTCCCATGCACCGTCTGTCATCTCTTTTTCTATTGTATATTTATTTTATCATATGTTTTAATTTTAATTTGTTTAATATATCCATTACTAAAATTTCACTTTCAATATTAAATTTAAATCTTTTTTAAATTCTCTACAATTATGATGTATATTTGAATTTAAAATTGAAAAAAAGTTGAGATGGTATGAGTAAAATAGAAATAATGAAAAAATCATCCCAAAATGCCTCAAACCATTTATATATAGTTGTAGATTTTATAATACACACACTATATAAGAGGAGGCGAGTTTTCTTAGAAATCGTGATTGTGTCTAACACACCTCATAAATCCGGCTTGTGAGGTGTGTATTCTCCAACTTATTCATGACATCTCTCAACCGTTGTGGAACTGTTTAACGTTAACACCCCTTTCACGCCCATAACTATTGAACTCGATAGATTATTTAAGCAAAAACTGTACAAAGAAATAAAAGATATATGCTTTGATAGAACCATTGAAAATGTATTAATGGATTGATTGATCCATTCGTTACCATTCAAATTCATATCCATCCATTTCATTTATCTTGTCACACATACTCATTTACTTGTTTAAATCAATTAACAAAGATAAACATTTTAAAAACTTATCGAACCTTGATGAATACATGCTTTTATTAGTTAAAGAAAAGATTAAAACACAATTAATAATATCATTAATTTTAAATTAAAATATAAATTTTGAATATTAGATAAATTACACAAAATGGAAACGATCTCATTCTCATGAATCAAACATTACATGAGTCGTGCATTTTCATCGCATACAACACCGCCAACTACATGCATGTACCAACAATATATTTTACAAAAAATACATGTCTCCCTAATTATATATTCATGTATTAAATATGAATATTGGAGTCATGCATTTAAATCACAAACAAGAACATTAATCTACATGCAGAAACAATCAATATATCTTGCAAAAAATACATACATCTCTCATTCATCGTATATTAAATATGACTTTTAAGTCATGCATGTCATATGAAAATAAATGTTATATATGTTAGAAATACAAAGTTAGATAAAAACATAATCAACGTTAATTATTTATTTGGTCTTTCATTTATTTTATTTACTTATTTTTCTTTTTGCACAAATGCGTACAATAAAGAAATTTTTGCAAACTTGTACAAGTAACAATTTTATTTTATTTTTTTGCTAAATTAAGAGTATAACGACATCAAAGAGAACATAAGACGTCTGAACTAAGTTAACACACCCTCTACAAAAAAGATATTCGTCTGATTAAAAAGAAGCACCAAATTGTTACTAGAGAAAATTGGTTTTTACTGCAGCAGTGAACATTTCGTTAGCAAAGGTGATCTCGTTATTGGCCTCCAATGGAGGTGTTACCAAATTTGTTGTGGGAGATTCACTATGATGAAAAAGAATGGATTGAAGACATGTTTTTGCAAAATCCACATACAACTTAAAGCTCGCTCTCGTTCGACATTTAAAAAAAAAAGAAAGATTAAGAATCAAAATTAAGAGAATCAAAATGATTGAAATCAATTGACTGAAGAAAGAGGAACAAAGAGATCAAAAAGAGATAAAACGACTAATCAACAAAGATAATAGGTAAATGGCGTTTGAGTTAAATAGTTATATTTTTATTCTAGTTGAGTGGCTAAAGATGGTTAAAGAAGCCGCACATATAGAATAAATGATATATTGTCATTGAATGTGAATTAGGATAGGGACAAGTGTCTGTGACCATCAAAGTTCTTCAGAGTTTTTTCCAAAATAAACATCTTATTCATGTCAACTAACATTAGAGATAGGATTCAAACAATTAATTAAAGCTAACTAAAGCATGTCAATATATTATATCAATAGAGTAATCGTAGAATAGCCGCTTTCAAATAAATAGTGGTTTTACCGGAAAAAAAATATCATCTAAAGGTTAAATTAAAATAATATATAATTCAATCAGATTTAGGTTAAAAAAAATATTATCTATTTCTTAAAATAATATATTATTCAGTTTTTGAAGATATTATCTATTTCTTAAAAAAAAAAAATTAGCTATTTGTTTATTAAAAAAAGATATTAATTATTTGTGTCAAAACAAAAACTTAAATATTTATAAAATAAAAATAAGTTAAATATTATCAACATATATAAATTTTAATATACTAAATAATTAAAATATAAATAATTAGAATAAATTACATTAAAACAGAATGTCATGTTCCTCTAGTAAAAAAAACATAATATTATGTTTTTTATGTTAAAAGATAATTTCATTAACAAAAGTCTGACAATAAATCAAATGCCAAGACTACATAAATATAAGGTGAAGTCTTTTCAATCCATATGCAATTTAAATTATGAAGAGCATATTTAGCCAAATAATAAGCAGTTTGGTTGGCTTCACGCCTAATATGCAAACAATTTAAATTACAAAAACAAACATTAAAATTAATACAATCTTCAATAATTGAGCCGAAATAGGTGAAAGATTGTTGATGAACATTCAACACCAAAACCACATTAGAAACATCTAATCTGATGTAAGATTCATAAAAGACATCTCTTTCACAAATTCCAAACCCTTCCACATAGCTAAAGCTTCTTCAACCTCTGAGTCTGATAAAGAAAAGACTTGCTAGCAGTTAGCAACAACGACAACACCTTTATTCTCTCTCACCACAACATCAATACCCGACTTACCTTCCTCTATTGAACCCGCCGCATCAACATTATGCTTATAGAAACCACTAAAAGGAGGTGTTCAATGAGCATCAGATATTGACAAAATTAGACCTCAACTTAGCGTCTCCAACAACACCGTATTAACCCTCTTAAAATTTACAATAAATCTTTATACTTTTTAAACAATGATAGTCACATCAATCCCTTCAAAATATTTCTTATTTCTATCACAACATATAAAACTTACAAGTAATATTACCAAATATAAAACTAATATAATGCGAAAACAGAATATAATATTATATTTTATCCTTTAAAAAGGTATTAAATTTTATATACGAAGTTAAGTTTGGTTTGGTTTAATTTTAAAGAAAATCCAAGGTTTAATGTAAATAAAGAAATTTTCACAAAAGGATAATAAAACAAATCAACAACTCGGAATTACATTATGTTATTTTTATTGGTGTTAATTCTTCTGTTTTTAAGGGAAGAATTAATGCAATTTGGTGTCAGTTGAGAGGTATTAAAGTCTATCAAAATATTGTTTCATTTAAAAATCCAACTCGAGTTGATTTAAATATGAATAAATTATTAATTTGATTTTTTAAAAAATAATAAATCATTAATTTGATCTATAAACTATATCATTCTCTTTAATTTAGCCATTATACTATAAAAATATGATAAGTATAAGTATTTTTAAAATATATGTTGATGGAAACTGAAATTAGTTGAGGTAGACTGAGTTTCTTCAACAAAGATTCCTTTTGCTTCAAGTGGTAGATGATGAGGGATGAACTTTGTCCATTAGTTGCATGTTCTCTAACTTCTACACTTGAGCGTTAGATATGGTTGTTTTTGAGTTTGAGATATACTAAGAAATGCATAAATAAAAGCATAAAGATAAAAGGATAAAAATTGCAAAAATAATTTTGTTTATTTGATTTGATGTGTTAATTATAATGTATATATGAACAAAGCATTAATAGTGACTATTGCGTATTAGCTAAATGACGTGACTCTTTTATTAGTGGGATCGGGACACTACACGTTCGACTTCATTCTTCTCTCCTCAAGATGATCCATTGACACGATCCTTTCATGCACAACTCCATTAGATATCGTGTCTTCTCCCTCATTTTGCGGAACATTTATTGACATTGAGAGCAAGGATTATGAATTTGATGTGTCATTATCCAGTTCCACCATACTTTGACTCGGTTCTAAGCTTTTGATGACCCACATTATGAGTTAGTGGTGTTGAGAAAGAATCAACTTCTTGGTTCGTTCATCTAGTATCATCTATACATTACTCGATGGAGGGCTTCTTCACCTAATATTTTAATCACATATTTTCTGAGTTTGGTTAACATAATAATTTTTTTAGGTGTAAACAATATCAAATAAAACCCCTAATTTTTTTTTAAATAAAAGAGAGGAAATAATAATTCAAAAATTACTTTATGGATTAAAAATTGTTTACAAACTATTTATTTTAATACTATTTTTTAAATATAAACTATTATATTTTTATAGTTTTTTTTATCAAAATTATATTTTTATTGTTTAAAAACAAATTAAAAAGATGAAATTTCAACAATAAAATTGTTGAGACACGAATTCATCAAAGATCACATTATTCGTGTTCGTGTTTCAACTCTTAACTACTGACGTGGCATGTCTGCTCCTTCATCATAATTTTCCCTGCCACGAAATCCTTCTTCTTACTTTCTCTCTCTTCCAATTCTTTCTTCCCCAAAATTCCCAAATCTCATTCGATTCAATTCAATCTTGAATCGGTGAATTCAATTGACCAATTTCTTGTTGGATACGTTTCTGCAAATTAGGGTTTTTAATTTCTTGGATCGATTTGCAAGAGAGAATGGAAACAAGTAGAAGAGCGGTGGAATCATACTGGAGATCACGGTTAATCGATTCAGCTACATCAGATGAAGATAAAGTCACACCCGTTTACAAATTGGAAGAAATTTGTGAGCTTTTGCGTTCTTCGCATGTTTCTATTGTTAAGGAAGTTTCTGATTTTGTTTTGAAACGTTTGGATCATAAGAGTCCCATTGTAAAACAGAAGGTATAATCAAAATTCCGTTTTTTAATTTTTGGTCTCTGTTTTTTAGTTTTTGAAATTGAATTAGGTAGATCTTATCTGGGTTGTTCAAAGTTTGATTCTTTTGTGAAATTATTAGCAGTATTGGGTAATATTGAATTAGACTATAGCATGCATAGGTGGAATGAAAGAGATGCAGTGGATTTGAATTTTTGGAATCAACTTTATGAGGAATGTATTATAGTAGTACTTTTGTTTTTGGTGGGAAAGTGTTCGGTCAAGAGCTAGGTAAAGTCTGACAAAAATTGTTCGTACCAGTAATCAAACTTGAGTTGTCTCGAATAATTTTTCCTTTGGTGGAACTCATTAACCACTTGAGGGCAATCACTTGGTTATAATGTTTATTACTTTTGTTGTTCATGATTGTGAAATTGCATGCTTTTGTTTCCTTTTTTATTCTTTTATTTTCTCTGCTGTTATATTTAGAGGTGCACAAGGTTGTGAGGTGATAGTTTTCATTATCAATTTAAGGCTTTGTCTAATGTGCACAAGTAAATTAGTCACATCACATCACATTTGATCCAATACTAAGACTTATTGATCCAGTGGTAGAAACAAGCTTGTGCATGGCGCAAGACTTGTCTCAGTTGTGCATCATAGAATTGACCTTAATTTGATATCTTGGGATGAAATGAAATTATTCTTTAAGAACACCCATTTGAAGTTTGAATTAAATTGTTGTTCTTGTCCTCAAATTTGCATAGTTCATTGCAGTGGTAGTAACTGTAACCAGCAACCATAATTATATTTGTTATCAAGCAGTAATGTTTGGAGGTGTTGATATGAATTATGAATAGAGGGTCTTAATGGTTTTGGTGTCAGAAATTGTATTACAGATTGATATATCGTTTGTCTAAACTTGTTTTGCTCTTTTTTGGTGAAAATATTGTTGGCAGGCTTTAAGATTGATAAAATATGCAGTTGGAAAGTCTGGTGCCGAGTTCAGAAGAGAAATGCAGAGACATTCAGTGGCAATTCGTCAATTATTGCATCACAAGGGACAGTTGGATCCTTTGAAAGGCGATGCACTTAATAAGGCTGTGCGGGAAACTGCTCAGGAGGCTGTCTCTGCCATCTTCTCAGAAGAAAATAGTAATAATAATTATAAGGCCGCTGCTGCACCTTCTCAAGATCTTAACAGGCGGATACAAGGGTTTGGGAATACAAACTATGAACCGCCACCTGAAGATATCAAGTCTTTTATTAGTGAGGTAGTTGGTATTGGAAGTGCATCAATTAAGCAAGGACTTCATAGCTTAACACAAGGACATTCACTAATGAAGAATGAAACTGGAAGTGGAAACTACAAGAGTCCAATTCAAAGGTCGTTGACCGTTGAATCGGAACGTGGTGACAGATATGAACCAGTTGCATATCGTAGTGAAACTCAAAGTAGTTTTGGACTTCCAAAGAATCAATCTAGCGGTTCTTGGAATCAGGATTCAAGAGTAAATAAGATGGACATTTCAAATGGTGAATCCAGTGGAAATTCTTCAGAGATTAAGACCAGAGAAGATAGGTTGCTGGAGACAATTGTAACTTCAGGAGGTGTTCGCCTGCAGCCCTCCCGAGATGCCATTCAAGCTTTTCTAACAGAGGCTGCAAAGTTGGATGCTCTGGCTTTAAGTCACGCTCTTGAACTAAAGCTCCAATCTCCTATTTGGCAGGCATGTCTGCTATGTTTATACTTCTAAAATCTACACATGAAAAACAAAACATGTGAATTATAGAAACATGCACTTTCTTATTTAAATGAGTTTTTTAAAGTGTGCATATTAAATTTCTTTTTTCAAGTATTCCGGAATATAATATGGTGGAACTTTACATGACCCTTTTCTGTTATGGAAACAGTTTAACCTCAAAATGCTGACAATGTGTGTATTGAAATTTATGCAACTACACATTTTTGCCCCTTATATTATTAGACCTCTCCATCTTAAATGTCTCTGTGGACATACAAGTGAATACCATGTATAATGGATTGGTTGTCATATTTATTAAAGTTTTGAAATTTTTCATGAAATGTAATGCAACTTTTAACAATAACTAAATTTACGTTTTGGGTTTTAAACAAAAAAAGCTTCTATTGAGAGTTAAGTTTTCAGGTACGCATGAAAGCTGTTTGTGTTCTCGAGTCCATCCTTAGAAAGAAGGATGATGATCATTTTTCACATGTGGCATCTTACTTCACTGAAAACAAAGACGTGGTGCTGAGATGTTCTGAATCTCCCCAAGCCTCTTTGAGAGAAAAGGCTATAAAGGTAACCTTATAGTCAATCTGGATGAATAATTACTACATGAAAATTTCATACTCTCACTCATTTACGCTCTAAGAATATTTGTAATATACTTTAACACTTGACCCCCTGATGGACAGGTTCTTAGCCTTCTAGGTGGAGACCAGCCAAACAGTTCTATTATTTCAGAGAAAGCTGCAAAGACAGGGACCGCTACTGTTGCTGAACTGCCCGACTTGATAGACACTGGCTATTCAAATGATAACAACTTAATGGACAACTCAACAAATAGTATTGATGAACAAAATATAGGGAATTTGACATCATCTACACCTCTGGTTGACGATTTATTTGGAGATATAAGTGGCTCTATTGGAGCTAGTCATGAACTGAAAAATGATGACGACCCATTTGCTGATGTCTCATTTCACACAGGCGAGAGCAAAGAACATGCAGATGATCTATTTTCAGGGATGACAGTTGGTGATGATAAACAGGGTGATCATGAGAGTCGCAAGCAGGGGATTCAAAGTGATCCTCAACTTTTTGATCTATTTGGTTCCAGTTCCAAGCAAGGAAATCATAATGGGTCTGTTAGTGATTTAATGGGTGGTTTGTCAATAGATGAAAATACCTCAAGTACGAAGCCGAAGGGAACATCATCGACAGTGCAATCCGAATCTTTATTTTCAGGTTTAAACAACCATACCCCTGACAATACTCTTGGTGGCATGTTGGGCTCTCAGGCTCAGCCAATTGGGTTCAATGTAAATCCAATATTTCCCACCGGTCATATGCCATACAATATGCCGCCTGGTATTATGTTGAATCAGCCATATCCTACCCAGCCTCTTAATTATGGTGCAATGGGAACTTTATTGGCTCAGCAGCAGTTACTTGCTACAATGGCTAATTTCCAACACATTAGTAATGTCAACATGCGAGATGGCGGTGTTTCTCAAATGGTTGGACCTAATGGAGCTTCCCCTTTGCCAGACATATTTCAGCCAAATTTGACATCTCAAACTCCCAGCTCAATCATCAACAATTCAAAGAAAGAAGATAATACTAAAGCATTTGATTTTATCTCGGTAAGTTCGTGGTAAATACTTTTTATGTGAATTACACATAATAATATTAATATTTGCAACTTGAATACAACAACAACAACAACCAAGCCTTATTCCACTAAGTGGGGTCGGATGCATGGATTAAATTACGCCATAGTGTTATATTGTAACCCTAATATTTGCAACTTATTGATTACAAAACAAGTTAAAACCAAATTATTAAGAAGAATGTGGATTTTAATAGTATGACATCATTTGATACTCGATAAAATAATAAAGGAAATGCTACTAGTGCCCCTGTGGCACTAGTTAAGCTAAAAAGAGATGAATGAAGTATTTTGGGTGGACCTGAAACTGATGTGTTGATGACACATTCAGCTTGCTTCATTATATTGATTACTTGTTATGCAACTGTTTAGCTGTCAGGTGTATTGAAATTGAAATGATCACTTTGTTTCATGCTTGTAGGACCATCTTGCCTCGGCTCGCGACTCAAGGAGAGTGATTTGAAATTTAGATTTTGTGCTTTTGTTGAGGATATTTAAGGTGTTGCTGTGTTGGATTGACATTATCACATTAATAGATGATATTCTGCATGTCCATGTTAACAACGTAATAAAACGAGAAACACTTCCGACATGGAATAAGAGACAGTTGCAGTTCTCAATGTTTTTCTGGATAGCATATAGCAGGATAATGTTGCGTAATGTTTTATTTTCATGAGTATGTTTTTCTTTTGAGAAAATTATTTTTATGAGTATGTTGTGTACTTAGTTAACTGTTGATAAATTTTTGATAAAGTAATTGCTGAGATTTTGCTACTGCAATTGATTGAGTATTCCTTTTATTTGTATTTGTCTTCATTGCATGTGTGGAAGAGCAAAAAGGCCTTAGTGTTAGTGTAGTTGCTTCATGCTTATGTATCATAGATTATAGATGGTTCTATATATTATTTTTTCTTTTTTCTATTACAGTTTATAATATTTTCCATGATATAAATATCTTTTTTATACTCTCATTTTCCTATATTTGTTGATGATTTTATTTTTATTTGTGATGTTGTAAATTTTAAGAAAGATGTTTCTCTTTATGTTCTCATTCTTATACGTATTAATATTAGAACTTAGTCATATTTTCAAAAAAAAAAATCTCCAATACATATAATCCAATTCGAGACATTAAATTTGAGTATATCTTTCAATAGTTTTTGAACATTGGTTCTTTATGTTGTAGATTAGTTCATTTTGCCAAGTATAACTAACATGAATAATGCTAGAAACACTCTCTTTTAAACACTATCTCTAATATCCACTCTTTTATTGGTTTAAATTATTGTGGGCCACACTTTAAAAATTAAACCCACATAAAGTGATAAGACATGAATTGATTTCATGCAATAAAAGAGTAAGTGCCGGATAGAGTGTTCAAAAGTGAATTTTGCTAGCGGTCCTCTGCCTAACATTAGTATTTTATAATCTGTTAATACTGTACTAGTAAGTGAAGAAAATATACTGTAATAGTAAGATTGACAACATTTGAAGGGGACTATTCTACAATAAATTGATGATGAAGATATTTACAAACTTGTCATTCATATCATATTCAAAAATGAAAGTGTAATTTTTTTTTAAAACTCGGTATATGATCCAAGGACCATGTAAATCGAGGGGACCAATCACACCGCCCACTTGTGGGGGTCCCATTTAAAGCATTTGTCCACCGAAATTGGCACCAAAGGAAATTGAATCTGAAAAGGAGCAAATTCGAAGATCCTAAGTCAACCACTAGATCAATCCTAAATGGTGGAAAGCGTAATCCTTTATTCATATTTTTTTTTAAGGAATCCTTTATTCATATTTGATGAGTGTTTTGAAATTAAGATTGATTTTTTGTTTTTGTTGTAGTCAAGAAGATATAAATTTGTCATTTTACCTTCAACTTTTTTTTCATTTTAAGAATTATGTATAATAGCTTTACATTTTTGGATTTAAACATTAGGCACAAAATTCAATTTAGAGATGATCATAAATGATATATTCAAATCTTGATTAAATAATAATAGAATAAAAATAAAAAAGTAAAATTAATAAATCAGAGTAGTTTAAATAAATGTTTTAAGTTGAAACTAAATTTTTTCTCAAATCAATTTCAAATTTTAAAAGTTCCACTTGCCTCTCTACTGGCCTACTCACTATGTCATTCATTCTCAAGTTGAAGAAGATTCGCATCTGAACCAAAAAAGAAACAACTATGCATCTCTAATTGAAATTACACTCGCACAGGCATTATGCAACAAATTAATCAACCAATTAAGAATTAATGTTACACTATAGATATGACTTCAAAATATGCTAGTGCTAGTATCAGAGCAGAAATGCCTCATACCTTTGTCAACATGAAAAGTGTGAAAACAAATGATCAATGAGTGGCCCAAAAGTTATTACCTGAAATTTCTATTTGTAAATCAGTTTATCTATATGTTTGACCTAATTAATTTTTATTTGTTCCTTCTATAATAATATTCTGCACAACCATAATATTTAAGACCTGGCTCCCACAATTTTCAGCTTTACCTTAACTTTGTGAAATTATTTTTTAACTTGCAAAGGCACAATTAATTCATTCACTTCTCATTTAAGGAAATCAATAGGTCTATAAATTGGATTCACATGGAACCAATTTCATTCCATGCTAAACAAAACCAATAAGAAGAAAAATAAAAATACTCATTCATACACTATGGCAAAAAACACTGCTTCATTTGTTTTAGTTCTCTTTGTTGTTGTTGCAATTTTGAATGGTTATTGTGCTGAAGGTGCAGGAAGAGGTAATCAACCAAAGAAAGACGATGATATTTATAAATCTGAAAAAACGTTCGGTTGTTTGTTTTTGTATAAGATGTGTTGGTTCTTTCAAATGAATTGTCCCGAGTACTATAAGTTCTGTTTTCCTTCTCCTCCATCTTCCCCTTCTCCTGATTTTCCTTCTCCTCCCTATCCTCCAAATTATCCTTCTCCTCCTAAGTTTCCTTCTCCTCCCTCTCCTCCAAATTATCCTTCTCCTCCTAATTATGGTAATCCCCCAGCTGAAAGTGGTGATAGTCCAACAGCTCAAATCGTTCCATGATTGAAGATTGTGGCCCTGCATGCATAGTTTGTGTACCATTGATATCTATACATTCATATATGTATTATTTTGTGTGAGTGTGTGAAAGTATTACATATATGAAAATAAATGACCCTTCTAGCTTCTTGAGTATGTCCAGTCAAGGATATAGTAGTATTTTTTATAAATTATTGTGTTATGCCAAATTTTGTAATATTGTGCCACATTATTATATAATGAAATAAAATTATCATGTGTGTTAACTTCTTGCTGTATCGTACTCGTACATAGCTACTTCATTATTCCTTAATTTTAAAGTCCCTCTATTTTCCAACAATTAGAGGAAACAAAAAGAGGAGTTAATAGATCAATGCAGTGTGTTCACATAAAAATTGGCAGCATATGCCGGAGTTTCAACCATGATTAACATTGAATCCAACCTTACAAATATCATTTATTATTTGGACTCAGTTTGTTGGTAAGTTAGTAGAAATTCTGGCCTAGTTTCTGCAAATTGATGGAATAATCATTTGAGAAAAGATATAATCATTATATTTTCATTTTGCTTATAAGAAAATCATTATATAATCCTGTGAGCTATTCTAAACTCACTTGTTGATTGAAGCATTAACTTAACTACCATGTTTTGTTTAGATGAATATATAACTAGTATGTTGTTATGTTAACTACGAATTTATAAGAAAAAAAGATTATCAAAGTTTATTTTTGATGTGTAAAATATTTTAAACTGTCAATCAATAAAAAAACTATGTAATGTATGAATTTTAAAATATTATGATTAAAATCAACATTTTTATTGATATGACAATTCATAATTGTTTTATAACTTCCAATCGGTCTGAAAAATAAGAGGGAACAATCTCCTCTAAAAAAACAGGAAGGGATTTACACACAGTAGCAAACAGAAGGAGAATGACTAAAATTTATGTCACTCTTTCCTTGTGTTTCTACCCAAATTTTTTTTTAAGAAAACCAAAATAAAAATATTAAAAAAAATAATATCTCGTAGTCGGTACAAGATGTTCTAGAAAGAAGACAAAACGTAACAATTACAACATCTAATTAAATCAGATCAACAAAAACAAACAAAAATGACAAATTAGGTTGCTAACTTGAAACAACTAATTGAACTATATCATCGAAGATGAAGATCTAAAGACAAAATACCATTATTCACTTTCAGGTTAAAAGGTTTACTTTGTCAAATAATAGTTGTATTGAAACTTGCTTGTTCTGAAAGATGAGTATTTTTTTCCTTCCAAATAATCCACACAGAAGTCAACCAAATCAGATGAAGAGTAGACTAATAAGTCTTCGAATATCCTCCTAAATTTCCAAATCGTTGAACATGATCAACAAGATGTGATGGACTGGCCTGCTGCACACCTAGCCACTGCCAAAAAAAATACCAAAGACTCCCAAACACAATACATTTCGGAAATAGATGATCGATTGTTTCCTCCATCTTGCAACCACTCAAACATTGAATATCAGTTGATTGTATAACTCTTTGCCGCACTAAAATTTCTTCTATAGAAATCCTATTGAAAAAAAAGAAATAGCCTCATGATATAGCTACCAATCCCAAGTGTCTACCGCACCTTGCCAAAAAATATTACAAAACAACAATTCACAACACTCACCCTCCTCCTCCTCCTAGTAACCTCCGACATCAAGACTAAGCCATATAAAAAAGATGGCAAAACCTATCAGATAAAGGTCCGTCTTCCAACCACGGTCTGACAAAAACGTTCTAGTCTCATCGCCTACCACCCTCACAAATTAGATATTTTATGAATTATGAAAATGTAATAGCTTTGTATTTTTGGATTTAAATATTGGAAATGCTAACAAATAATTTTAGGGTACTTTTTAAAAACATTAAATAATAAATTCTTATGAAAATTTATGTATTCAATATATTGAAAATTGAAGTATTTGATATTTTTTTCTTTAAAATTCTTATTTTAGAATGTTATAACTACAAATACACCAAGAAGGCTCATTACACTTTATTATTCCACTCAAAATTTGTGGTGCTTTAATCACGCACTAGTTCACACAACTACATTACCATATTTTGGAAGAAAATTAGAATTCAATCTCAAGAATACAACAATGTTAGATGGAGAGATTTACACTAATTGTAGCCATACTTTATCTGAACCTTAATCAAAAGAATAATATCAACATTTAAGCGTAGAGCATACTCAACTCAATTTACACAAAATAATAAAAAAATAAAAAAAGACCTAGTAAATTTTTTTTTTGAGGAAACCTAGTAAATATTAAGACTATGGAATTCCCACACGGTTTCAATTTATGATAATAAATTTCGTCATGCAAAGTCGAAATTCGTTAATAAATTGGAGCTGCCAATTCATTCTAGAGAAAATTAAACAAAACAATTAAGTGCTGCAAAAGAGTATAATCTAATTGATATGGCAAAAATCATCAGTGCTTCATTTGTTCTAGTTCTCGTTGTTGTGACATTAGTTATGATGAATATTTATGGTGTAGTTGAGGGTAAAGATGAATATGAACCGCCGGTTATAAACGATTGTGGTCTTTTGCATGACATGTGTTTTTACGTTGATCCTAAATATTGTCCTCGTTACTATAAGTTTTGTACTCCACCTCAAAGCCTTCCATGATCAGATATCAATTGTATCCAAGCATGGTAATTTGTGTGTAATATTCATGATATCTATATATAGCTAAATAAACCTTCATAGGCTTACTTGTGCCTTAGCTAGATAGCTAGCTAGTAGCTTCTTGAAGGATATATATTTTTACATATGTTTTGTTTGTGCCATGGATTTGTATTATATGATCGAAGATTGTGACCATGCATGCATAGTTTGTGTACCATTGATATCTATATATTTATATATGTATTATTTTGTGTGAGTGTGTGAAAGTATTACATATATAAAAAATAAATAACCCTTCTAGTTTCTTGAGTATCTCCAGTCAAGGATACAATTCACAACACTCACCCTCCTCTTCCTCCAAGCTAGTAACATCCGAAGTCAAGATTAAGCATTTCCCCCGCACTCCTCGGTCTAAATTACTTATCTCAGCAACTGTCGCTTGACGAATATACCCAAGATAAAAAATACGGCGGAACCTATCACATAAAGGTCCACCTTCCAACTACGGGTCAGACCAAAAACGTTCTAGTCCCATTACTTACCACCCTCACCAATTATATATTTTATGAGTTATGAAAATTCAATAGCTTTGTATTTTGGATTAAACACGAGAAATGTTAAAGAGTGTTCTTAAGATATTCTTTAAAAATCTTAAATGATAAATTTTTATGAGAATTTGTGTATTTAGTATATTAAAAATTGAAGTAATTGACAATTTTAAAAAATAATTTCTTCATTTAATTTTTTTAAAGAGTAGGATGAGAGTACTCTTTAGGAAAATCCTTTAAACAATACTAGTACTAGTATGTTATAACTACAAAATAAACCAAGAAGGCTCATTACACTTATTCCACTCAAAATTTATGGTGCTTTAATCATGCACTAGTTCACACGACTACATTACCATATTTAGGAAGAAAATTAGAATTCAACAACCACACACAATCAAATACCACAAACGTTTTTTAGTTTGATGTATATATCCATACCAACTGCAGTAAAAAAAAACCCTTTTGTTATTTATATTATACTCCATTTATTTCTTAATTACTAATAAGCTAATGAATTTAAAGTACGATCATAAAAGGAAACCACCCATACCCGAGAACACTTGTATAAAATAGTAAAAGTGGTGAGGCCTACATTACCCTCTCTTATTTAGGGGGTAATTACTCTCTCATGATATCAACCAATCAAAATGTAATACACATAGGCAACATTAAATATCAAATAAATGAGTCAATTTTTTCTAAAAATAAAAAGAGTTAATCTTAATCATAAGGTAACTTTTAATATTTTTATTTTTTATTTAATTATATTAAGGTGTTCAATCTTAATTAATTTACACTACAAGACTTATAACAAATAAAAATTTTACATCAAATTTCTTTCATCTGGATGTCCTTAAATTCATCACTTACATTCATAAAATTTCTTCCATTCCAGAACCTCGAACGTGAGAACAAAAACATCTCCTTTATTCAAATTTCTTCTTCTTTATTTTTCCCTATTGATCAATTCTTGTTTCTTTTTCATTCTTCTTCCCATTTTGATTGTTCAATTTTGTCGTTCCAAACTGCCGCAGTTTCCAATTATAGTGAGAATTGTCGTTGTTTCTAGAACCGCGTCAGGTATCGTGACTTATTTTTTTTTATTTAAGCAGCCAACCTAATAAAATCTGCTAACACGCATAGACCTACTTCACTATCAACCAAAGTCTTTAAGTCCAAACAAAAGAAAAAAAGCCTCATGACATAACCATTTCAGCAGCAACCAAAAAAAATGCTAGCAAACTCCCACAACATCACAGCCGCAACACCTGCTAGCAGTCCTCAAAGTACAACAGATGACTTACTCAATTGTTATAATTAACTACCTCACAATCAAGAAAAATCAAGTCACCATATTTGACGTGGTTCTGGAAATAACGACAATTCTCACGATATTTGAAATCAAACGAACGACGACGATTCTCACGAAAATTGAAAAATGCGGCAATTTGGAACGACAAAATTGAACAATCAAAACGGAAAGAAGAAATTTTATGAATGTAACTGATAAATTTAACGACATTCAGATGAAAGAAATTTGATATGAAATTTTAATTGTTCTAAGCCAGTTCCGTAGTGTAAATTAATTAAGATTGAACACCTAAATATAATTAAGGTAAGATTACATTAGGGGTCCTTTATCTTATTTATTTGTAACACTTTGGTCCTTTATCTTTATTTTTCCCGTTTAGGTCCTTTATCTCTCTTAAAAGCACGTATACATCCTTTTTCTCTTTTTTTTTTATTAAAAAGTACATAATTTTATTTTTAAAAATATATTTTTATTTAAAATGAAAAAAATCCAGAAATATGCTGAAGATGTTTATCATCTTCATCTTCTTCCTTTGAATCTTCATCATTTTTTTTAAATAAAAAAAACTACTAAAATATATCTCCAAATATCGTGAATTAATGTTATATTCACCTCAAATCTTCTTTTAAACACAAAAACTAAAACCTTAATTTCACAAATGTTGTAAGGCGGATGATGGAGGCTTAGTAACTGGCGGAAGGGTTAGGCTTTACGAAAGTTAAGATTGTTCTGGCTTTACGAAAGTTAAGATTGTTCTGGAAACAACAAAATTGATGTGCAAAGTTTCTCTCAATTTTGGGGTTATTTTTATGCCGGGTTTGAATATTGAGTTAGAAAGTAGTAGTAGTAATAATAATAATAATAATCATGATGATGATCATAATAATAATAATAATAATAATAATAATAATAATAATAATAATAATAATAATAATAATATACGGTGTGACAATTTATATAACTAAATCTTTTTTTTTTGTGATGAAACTAAATCTCTTTCTCTGTAGGGTTTTGATTTTTGTGTTTAAAAGAAGATTTGAGGTGAACATAACATTAATTCATGATATTTGGAGATATATTTTTGTAGAATTTTTTTTGATTCAATGAAGATGATGAACATCTTCATCATATTTCTGGATTTTTTTCATTTTTAATAAAAATATATTTTAAAAAGTAAAATTATGTATTTTTTTAATTAAAAAATGAGAAAAAGGATGTATATGTGCTTTTATGAGAGATAAAATACCTAAACGAAAAAAAAATAAAGATAAAGGACCAAAGTGTTACAAATAAATAAGATAAAGGACCTCTAATGTAATCCTGTCTTTAATTAAATAAAAATTAAAAGTATTAAAAGTTACCTTATGATTAAAATTGATTTTTTTTATAGAAAAAATTGACTCATTATTTGACATTTAATGTTGCCAATGTATATTACATTTTAATTGGTTGATATCATGAGGGGTGAATACCCCTTAAATAAGATAGGGTAATCTAGAAAAGACCAGTAAAAACTCTTTTTCAGGTGAAAAATGCTTGATAGCACGACATAACACATGCACAAATGCACACGACATTTCTCAAACCGTTTGATGAAATGTTTTTCAGATATATATTGAATCAACAACCACTTGCCCATTCTCGTGTATTTTTATTTCTTTGGACTGAACTTGTTAATATATGATAAATGCTTAATCCATTAATTAATGAATGGTCCAAAGGTCGTCACCTCAAATTTCCATTTGTTAACCAGTTTAACTACATCATTTGACTTAATTAATTTTTATTCATTCCTTCTATAACAATATTCCGGTCAACCTTAATATTTAAACCTGGCTCCCACACAGTTTTCATCTTTACCCTAATTTTGTGAAATTGTTTTCTCTCACGCAAAACCACAATTAATTCATTCACTTCTCATTTTGAGAAATCAACAATTCTATAAATTGGAGTACTATTGAGTCAATTTTATTCCATGCAAAACAATATCACTAAGAAAATAAAAATACCATATCATATCACTATGGCAAAAACCATTGCTTCATTTGTTTTAGTTCTCCTTGTTGTTGCAATTTTGAATGGCTATAGTGCTGAGGGTACTGGAAGAGGTAATGAACCTAAAGATGATCGTATTTACAAATCTCAAAAGTTTTTAGGTTGTTACTTTTGGGGTCAGATGTGTTACTTCACTCGTCTCTATTGTGATGACTACAATAAGTATTGTACTTCTCAGCCTCCTTCTTCTCCTGGTAGTGGTGGTTCTCCTAATCTTCCCAATCCTCCTCCTTCTATTCCCAACCCCCCTTCTTCTCCTAATCTTCCCAATCCTCCTTCTCCTCCTAATAACATTGATCTCCAATACACCCCAGCTGAAAGTGGTAACCCTAATAAAGCTCAAAGCCTTCCGTGATCAGAGATTGTGAGCCATGCATGCATGCATGGTTTGTGTGACTTTGTGTACTATTATTGATAGCTATATATCTATTTGCATCTATATGTATCATTTTGTGTGAGTGTGAGAAGAAAGTTTTTTTTAATTTTTTTTTATATTGTGTGTGTGAGGGAAGTATTATGAGATATGAAAAATTATATATAGCTAAATAAATCTTGATAGGCCTATACCGGTTGTGCCTTAGCAAGATATCTATGGATTTCTTGGGTACAAATGTACAATCAATAGTGTACCATGTTACATGGTTATATATGTATGAAGTTTGAAATAAAATTCACATGTCTATTAATTTCTTGTTTCTCTTGGAGCATCACTATACAATGTACATACATATCTACTTTCTTTTTTTCTTTCTCGAAAACATACTCCTAAATTTCAGTCCCTCTTTTCTTTAATAAATAGAGAAAATAAAAGTACTAGCTAAAAATCAAAGCAGTAAGTTGACATAAAACTTGCCAACATAATTGGAGTTTCAACCATCATTGATATTTTTGTAAAAGAAAAATAAAACATGCTTAAATAATATTGAATCCAAATTTATATTATTTGGACTTGGTTTTGTTGGCAAGGTAAATATAATTTCTGGTTTAGTTTTTTACAAATTGGTGGAATAATTCTTTGGCGTGTTTGTGAATTGGTTAAGACTATCCTTATATAAGGGGTTGGAATACCTTGTACTACTTTTATTTCATTTTTCATATAAAAAATATCATTCTATTATTTTTATGAAAAAGAAATCATTATAGAGATAGACTTCAAGTCAAATCATCTCTTGAGCTATTCTAAAGTTCTAACTATTTAAATTCTTTTCTTGATAAAACCATTTATAACTCATGTATCGAAGTATTAACTAGTGAGTTTAATTTTAATCAATGTAAGACTTTTTACATTGTCAATAAATAAAAAATACACCAGCAAAGACTCATTACACTTGGTCATTCTACTCCAATTTCTGTTGCATTATTCATGCGATAGTTCACATGACTACATACATTATTATATTAGGAAGAAAATTATAATTCAACCACCACAACAAACCACTATGTCATCTGCAATAAACTAATTAACCTTAAACTACAATCATAAAAGGAAACACACGTAGTAAATATTTGATGCTGTATTGAATTCCCTCACGCAAAATCAAATTTAATTCATTCACTTCATTTAAGGAAAAGAGTACTAATATTCTCATTGATCATATACTATATATGACAAAAATCATCAGTGTTTCATTTGTTCCGGTTCTTCTTGTTATTGTGACAGTTATGAATAGCTATTATTGTATAATCTTGATCCTCTAAAATGGTGTCCTTTGTACCATAAGTATTGTTAACCTTCCCTTGACCCCATCCACCAACTCAAAGCCTTCCATGATGATCATCCAGCATGCATGGTTTGTGTTAATACTGATATCTAAATAAGTATTATGGTATCAATGAACATTCTTTAATGTTGTAGACGATGAGAATCCAACAAAGGGACGATTCATCAAAACATTGTGAACTCGTCCCTTTATTGCGGTTGATTCATATAGAAGGACATACATTGTCTTTTTTATGAATCTCTTATGAATGCTGAATTATGTAGCAACGGTCTGGCAACACAAATGAAATTACTTTCAACATGAAGAAAAATTCCTAAATCCTCTATAAAATTGGATTCCCATTACCTCTGTAACTCTGTTAATATGGGTTTAAGCAAGACACCTTAAGAACTAAAAATGACCGAAATTATTTTGTAATTTCTAACTACTGTCGTGATTTAACATATTCAACATTTTTTTTCTTGAATAAATAAATATTCAACATTTCTTGTTTTGATCCAAAAAAAAAAATCAACATTTCTTGTAAAAATAATAATAATATTCAACATTTAATATTTTTTCCTAATATATTTGTTTCTTCCTCAAAACTTTTGCGGTTAAAATATCAAAGCTAAGGGCTCAGATAAGCCTCAATTATGTTATAAATTAACTACCAAATACAAACTAAAAGGCTCATCAATTTTTTTATGTAAATTTCATTACAATTGGTGGTTATTCCACTCAAAATTTTAGCTGCACTTTTTATGTGCTAGTTCACATTACAGCATGACCATATTCAGGAAGCAAATTAAAATTCAACCACAACACAATCAATTACCACTAAGCTTTTTTAGTTTCATATATGTCCACCACCAACCGAAAACCCTATCCCATTTCTAATATAATACTATTTATTCCTTCTTTTTAATTAATATAAGAATAATCTAGTCAATATCACCACCTTAAACCACAACATAAAAGGGACTTCAAAAGTGATATTAATTAACACTATGATTCACACACAATCTTCAAATTTGTGAGAATAATTTTCCCCACTCAAAGGCAAATTTAATTCATTCACTTCTCATTTAAGGAAAATATTAGTTCAATAAATTGGAGTGATTTTAGAGCCAACTCATTCCATGCAATCAGAGAAAAAATAAAAACAAGCTAGTGTAAAAAGAGTACTAATATTCTCATTGATCATATAGTATGGCAAAAATCATCAATGTTTCATTTGTTCTAGTTCTTCTTGTTGGTGTGACAATTATGAATGGTTACAATGTTCAAGGTGGAGGAAGAGGTAGTTACCAAATGGAGAAAGATGATTCTATTTACAATTCTCAAAAGACGACTCCGATTATAGATTGTGCGATTTTGTTCAAATTGTGTGTTTTTGTTAGTCCTACCTTTTGTCCTCAGTACTATAAGATGTGCACAATTCCAAGCCCCACACCCACCCCAACTCAAAGTCTTCCATGATGATCAGAGATTAATGTGGCCATGCATGGTTTGTTTGTTATATTATATCTATATCTATATGTATTATTTTGAGTGAGTGTGAGAGTATTATATTATTATATAAATATTATATAGTTAATTAAATAACCTTTATCATCCTTGACTGGTTGTCTCTTAGCTAGATAGCTAGCTTCTGGGCTATCCAATCAAGGATATATATTTTATATATTATTCTATAGTCTATAGAGTTTGTAATATTGTTCCATATTATGGTTATATGAAATAAAATTATCATGTGTGATAATTTCTTATGTTTATGTTTATTTTTTCTTGATATTAATCCTTTTAGCCCTTACTTTATTACTCCTCCAATTTGCAGTCATCAATATATATATAGAGTAGAGACTATTGAAGTGTGGTGTTATTGGTTTTATTTTTTGTACACAAAGGGGACTAACCCCGTAGTGTTATTGGTTTTTGATCAAGGTAAAATATCACAAAGTACACTAGTACAAGTTCAACTATTCTGGGTGTTAGTGATAATTAGAAGCATTTTCAGTAGCCTTTCCAAAGTGTGAACTAACTAGGTTGATACGAATGATATTAGCTAAGCACAGACCTAAATGTAACATAACGCTCAATTTGTCAATCTCACACAGTCGATTTAAATATGTATCAATATGAATGTCAAATTATGTTGGACGATTGATTATGCCACTGCACTATTAGAACACATGTCAAATTGGTTTTTGAAGATTTTATGGACCCCAAGACTTTGCTTAAAAGTCTCTAGATGTATCGGACCGTAACTTTCGATTGCATAAATCTTATTAAGAGATACAATCCGATCGATTTATTTTCATCAGATTCTATCCCCCGATTGGGTTTATTTCACGGATTAATAACATTATGAACTGAGGTAAAAAAGTACTCTTAATAGAGGGTAATACCTCATGATTAAGGGGTTTAGAAGTTCAAAGTATATTTGATACTTCTACTCATTTCTTTTTAATATATTTTGTTTATAAGAAAAATAGTTGTGTTAGAGATCGTAAAAGTACCAACACTCCTCTGTAAACACCGTTGCTACATCATCAGTTAAGACTAAGAGTTTCAACCACCTCCTCTAACCCAATCTCGTTAAAATTAATTCAATAACAGTCTCAACTACAATGGCCTTGTATAATAATCAATCGGTCAACTTTCATATTAAATATCATGGCTCCCACACAGTTTTAATTTCTACCTTAATTTTGTCAAAATATTTTATCTTACGCAAAGGCACAATTAATTCATTCACTTCACATTTTAAGAAAGTTAATAGTTCTATAAATTGAAGTGATGTATGGAGCCAACTTTATTCCATGCAAAATAATATTGATAACAAAATAAAATATTCATACACTATAGTAAAAACAATTGCTTCACTTGTTCTAGTTATCCTTGTAGTGGCATTTCCGAATGTCTAGTGTTGAGGGTGCTGGAAGAGACAACAAGCCAGAGAAAGAGAGAGGAGGATATTTACGAATCTCAAAAGACTTGGGTGTGTGTTTTTCAAACTTTTCAATAAGTATCATGCCATGCGCATAAGTAATTGAGTCGTGTACAAGTCACTGATAGCCCCAAATTTTGTACGCATTTTGCTCAGTCCAAGTATAAAGTCTTAATTTGTCAAACACTTATAAAGCTAATACATTAAATAGTAAATTTCAATGTTATCCTTAAAATTGTTGCAGTGTGTTTCATAACGTGGTGAAAGCAAATAACAGTCCAGTGAGTCTGAAGCTACTTTAGAATTTGTCACAATTTTAACACCTCCTTTGTGAACAGAGTTTATTGCTGCTTATAATCATAGCTGAACAATAAAATAGTGCCTCCAGTTTGATAATAGTTCTGTCATACCTCTAGCCACAGTTAGCAGATGGTCTCATTGTTGACGAGAAATCTAGTGGTCGGTCTCGACTTCTTTACCAGCCTTTTGAGACCTAAATTTAGTGATTAATTTTGAAAAAAGAAAAGAATGGCATTACCAAAACTTAACCTCAACTAATATTAATTTACAATCTAAATTCTGAGTTCATTGCTCTTGATCACCAATCCTTTCAGTAATTTTCCCTCCAGGAGTTTCTGCATTACTTTCCTTAAAACCAAGTTCTGCCAAATCTTGCTTTGCCATTAAGTTCCTGCAAGATGTCAATTATATAGTTCATAGTTAACCAGTGATAACACAGCTCCAATCAAAACAGACCTAAAAGCCATACATACCAGAAATAACATCAACAGCAGTAAAATATCAATATTTACCAATGATTAATGAATAATAAAAACAGATCAATATGTCCACTAAAACAGACATCTTCACTACAAATTGATGAGACATAATAATTTCATAGCAAAATGTTGTATAAATCTAGCATTCAACCTGTGTTACTACATCTTGCCATGCTCCTATGCAAAGAACAACTACAACAGGTTCTCAGAATCATAAGAACAATAGAGATCCATACAAAAACATTGAAGACACTAAATTATTAATACTGCTTGGACAAATAATGGAAGCCAGTAGGAGCTGCTGGAGTAATTCCTCCGTGTTAGTCCCATGTAACAAAATATAAGCAAAAGGAGTCCCAAGTCAAATGTTTCCGGTCAAAATTTTGGACCAAATTGGACCCCCTTTGCTTATATTTCGGTCTAAATTCTTGATTGTCAATATAAATTTGTCAGAGGGAGTATCCTTAATATGTGATAGCTGTGACGCATCTATTATCTATGCTCCAGCAATTTTTCTTTCTGGTATATAATGATATTGATAAGCAAGAAATTCGGTAGGTTTGTCTTTGTAATTTGTTTTATTCCATTTCATGGTCAAAGTGACAATTAATTAGTAATGTGTTTCCCCACCAAAACTGCAATGCTCACTCAAATAGATAAGCTGAGAATGATTAATTCAAATCCACTAAAGACTTCAATTATTTTACAAAGCCTGCTTATTCATCAAGTTACACTATAATATTGAGCTCCAGAGTAGTCTATTTAACACATTTTTTTTCCCAATATGGTAACTGATAATAGAAAAACACAAGTACATCAGAAATGTTAGGATAAATATGTCTATACTACAGTGAAACCAACTCACTTTTCCATGCGACATTGCAGATATTTTTTTGAGAACTCCCTGCATATTTCAGACTTGTTTCCAGCAGTCTTTAAACAATTAAGATACTCTTTCTTGTCCTGAAATGAGGCCACTAAAGAAATTAAGGTACAAGAAGACCGACATGATAAACTCTGACAGCATTTGAGTAACTGAAAAAATAGAATGAAGCAATCTACTGCTAGTTTGTTTCGGCATCAAACACTCGAAAATGCACATTAGAGACACGGCAACAAATTTTGCAGCTCTGGTGTCAACCGTACTTTGGAACATGTGTTAACATTAAAACAAACAGGCTCTGTTCTTTTTGGTTCACTTTAGTTTTACCTTTTTAGGTTTTGTTTGGGAGGTTGGAGGGGAGGGGAAGGTAGGACTTTGGAAGGTGGAAAATGTAGGGGAAAATGGAGAAATTGTTCACATTTTTTGAATGAATATTATTTCAAAAGTCATGAGATTACAATCGCTAAATTGTTTAAATAGACTATAATACAACTAACAGGTCTAGTTACCGGGCCAAATACAATTTTTACCTATGAAATAAAAAAGAATGGTCTTTGTCCTTGATATGTCTATTGTTGGTAAAGTCAATCCCTGATGAAGGATTAATTTAACAGAAACATAGAAGAACTATTGACTAATGTAATAGGATGATTACTTATACCAATATTTCTCTAGTCTAAGGATTAACATGACGACGGGTGCAAAGGTTAAGACCAAAATGGGTGTTTAGTCAGACCCATTGCAGTAATCAATTTTTGCTATATAACAAATATATCATATAATATACCTTAAACTCTGTCCCTAACCCTGAAATTAACCTAGCTCATAGTTAAAACTTAAAAGACGAAAAGTTGCAAAGGCTTTAATTATTATTTGAACTTTGAAGTATAAGTATAATATACATCTTAATCCTGCAGTTGTTGATGGAGAATAGGGAGAAGAAGCATACCAGGTCACATAAATGCATGTGATCCAATGGAAAAACTCCCTTTTCCGGAGGCACTGGATGGAGCCCTCGGTTGCCACCAAATGCACCACCTAATTATCACAACAATTTCAGAAAATACTTTTAGAATCAAAGCAAAAAGAGCCTAGAAATAGCTTATTATATTACTAGAGAGAACAACCACGAATCTGTTTGGATTGACTTATTTGAACTTATCTATTGTACAAACACTTGTGAGACTGTTTCATAAAACTTGTAAAAGCGGCTTATGACATATTCATAAGCTGTTTTCAGGTTATTCACAAGGTCTCCAAGATAGCTTATGAAAACAGCTTATAGCTTATACAAAAATAATTTCACTTTCTTTCATCATTTGTTTTAGAATTAGCTTACACATAAGCACTTATCTTGATAAGCGGATACATAGAGTTGGGAATCAAATACCTGAACTCATTTGTAGGTTGAAATGGGAATCAAACAATATAGAGTTTGAGAATCTTCTCTGGCGAAGTTTCAGTGGCTACAATTAAGCGCTAAATTGAGTATGAAATGCTATATCAGTGAAAATGGAAATTTATTAACCTTAAGAATCGGTGAAAATGGAAGAGAAGAACTTACAAGGAGGATTTGATGATGCTGACTTTCCCGGCGAGTGAGCGTTCGTGAATCCCGGTTAGGGCTATGTGTTGGAGGTTCCTCTGCTATTGTGAATTCTGGTTCTTCCAAAACTACGTCGTATTCCTTTGGTTCATACAAACTAAAAAATTAATAATTTTAATAAGATCCATAGATATTTATTTTATTTTATTTTTATATTTGAGACGGAGTAGCAAATATAAAAATAAAATAAATATTGATGGATCTTATTAAAAACTCAAATAATTTTGATATCATGATCTAGATCGCATATTATTTATGAAAACCTTGTTAAATTTCTTCATTTTTTAAGTTTGACGAAGGGATTAATTCACCTTCATAGGTGCATATAGTTGAAGAAGTGATTGGTTTAGCCACATAGGTAGGATTGTAATCCCCTTGCCATTGATCACAGGTATCTTGGGCTAAGAGTCCGGCTCAAATACACTCATATGTTCATAGAATAATTACATCATGAATCAAAAGTAGTTTTATTTAAAATTAAAGAATCTATAATATAACAAATGTATAGTACAAATAAAATGATCCCACATTTACATGATGATTTGCTTCTAACAATCCATATTTTCTATCTTAGTCAACCATAGTCTTCAATATTTCTTCCTAAAATTCAAAAAATCAAGTAATGGTTTTTCTGAGACTGGTATAAACTTCACAATAAAACCAATTGGCCAAGAAACAGCAGCAAAACCAATACAAACAATCCACTCTCTCCAATTCAACCTCTCAGTGTTAGCAAACTTCTTCAAAAACTCAACCATCACAACTTGAAGCACCAATGTCACACCAACAATTCCCAAAAACAACTTACTCTTAAATATCCCTTCAAACACATTCTTCTTCTCCAATTTCCTTGCATTAAACTCATTAAACACTTGACAAAGAACAAATGTATTGAATATCAATGTGTCATTTACCTTTGAACTCACACCAAAAATAGTCTCACCTTTGAATTGTAGAGTCAACAAAATTACTATTTGGTACAAAGCTTGTGACAAAAGATTCCTCCACATAATGTTAGTTATAAGAGGCTTTGTTCTACCAACAGGTTCTTTATCCATCAAATCCTTGGTAGGTTTTTCAGTTGCAAGAGCCAATGCACCTAATGTATCCATAATCAAATTCACCCATAATAATTGAACTGCTGTTAATGGAACTTCGCCTGCTGAAACCGCTGCTACAAAATTTATAACAAGTGCTGCCACATTCACTGTTAGTTGAAATTGAATGAATTTTTGAATGTTGTTGTAAACACATCTTCCCCAATTTATAACTGTTACTATAGATGCAAAATTGTCATCTAATATAACAATATCTGAACTCTCTTTTGCTACTTCAGTACCTTGAATTCCCATTGAAAGTCCTATATCAGCTTCTTTCAATGCTGGTGCATCGTTTGTTCCATCTCCGGTTACAGCTACCACATGACCTTTTTGTTTTAAGCATTGAACCATTAGAAGTTTATCAAAAGGAGAAGACCTTGCCATCACAGAGATTTTCTCAACTTTCGCCAACCTCTCTTCGTGCGTGAAGTTGCGAAATTGTTCGCCTTCAACCACTGTTTCATTTGTGTCCTGATTAGGTTGAAGAATTCCGCATTCAAATGCTATAGCTGTTGCAGTGAAAACATTGTCACCTGCATCAGAGATAAAGTTTGTTAATAGCTAATTAAGAATTAGTTAGGTTAGTTACTCCTGTTATCTTCTTCACTTTCATAGACCCGTATCGTATGTATAAATGGAGAATTTTATATTCAGTATTGATTAATAGACCAAGTTGCGCTAAATAAGATATTTTAGTAATACCTGTAATCATTTTGACATTCACACCAGCATGTTGGCAAGCTTCCACTGCAGTCTTCACCCCCGGGCGACATGGATCCTTAATGCCGACAAGTCCTAACAACGTTAAACCATTGTCTTTTACCAACATCTTGTTCGTGTCTCCTTCATTTCCAAGCTCTTCGTCTGCAACTTTTGTATACGCTAAAGCGATGCAACGAAGACTACTAGCCGCCATACCTTGAATAATCCTTTCAAATTTCAACATGGTTTCATTGTCAAGATCTTTCGAAATTCCACAACCATCATAGTATTTTGAACACATTCTTAGTACCATCTCTGCTGCTCCTTTCCAATGTGAAATAGTTTGGTTGTCAACATTCCTTCTCAACAAAACTCCACTTCTTTTCTTCTTTGAGTTGAAAGTCTCAACTTGTAGAATAGAACAACTTTTGGTCAAGTGCTCCATATCCATTTTCAATTCCAAAACAGCCCAAGATAGTATTGCTTTTTCTGTTGGACTACCTGAAAACTCGAATTCCGAATCAGAACCTGATTTCAATTTGTGAACACCACCAGTTGTATTGAGAGCAACTCCTTCTTTGATCAATTGAAGAACAAATGGATCAACATTTGAATATGAACCAACTTCCATTGGTTCTAAACCAAGCCAAAACTTTGTCACCTTCATTTGATTCAAAGTGAGTGTACCTGTTACAAATCACATGATCAAGGTGAGTATGTGAAATATTCTATGCATAAAGAGTAAGTCAAGAATCAATAAATTAACCATCTATTAACAGAATATAACTAAATTTTATACTTCAAATAGTACCTGTCTTGTCAGTGCAAATAGTAGTAGCTGATCCCATAGTTTCACATGCAGAAAGTTTTCTCACCATTGCTTGATCAGCCATCATTTTCTTCATTGAATAAGCGAGTGTCAATGTCACAGCTAATGGTAAACCCTCCGGGATAGCAACAACGACAATAGTAACAGCATCAGCAATAATTCCAATAACTGCATTCATCACATCATCAAAACTAGTCTTTCTACCATTGAACGCTCTAACTCCGTTATCAGTCTTTGTGTTCCCCGTGAAATATCGAATCAACAGAACAACAAGGACTAAAAATGCGACAACCAAACCAACCTTTCCGATTGAGGATGTTAGTTTATTCAACCTTGTTTGCAAAGGAGTTTCTTCGTCAATGTCGTTGCTTATGGAACTCATCATTTGTCCCCATGTTGTGTTCATACCAACCGATGTAACGAGCATTTTTGCATATCCATCGACAACTTTTGTTCCGGAAATCAAAAAAGGATGAAAGTTTTGATTAATCTCTACATGATCACTCTCACCGGTCATGCTCGATTCATCAACTCTCAACGAATGTCCATCTACGAACAATCCATCGGCTGGTACTTGATCACCAATCTTCAAACAAACAACATCACCAACAACAATATCAAATATTGATACCTTTTGTCGGCGCCCACTACGAACCAAATCAATTTGAATATCATTGCTCACTTGAGACAATTTATCAAATTGTTTGTTTTGTTTAAAGTTGCTTATTGAAGACATTGAAATAACAATGAAAACAGCTAGAAAAATGCTACCACCATCATACCAACCTTCTTTGATTCCATGCTCTTTGATTCCAAAGCCAAGTGAAAGAGTAGCACAAACCAAAAGAATAAGAATTGTTAAATCCTTAAAAGCTTCAACAACAAAATGAAAGAAGCTTTTAGAAGGTGGTTTTTTGTAAGTGTTGGAACCAAACACTTGTTGTCGAATTGAAATGTCTTGAAAATCATCATCATGGCTTTTGATACCAAACTCAATGTTGGTTTTGAGTGAGGAAGCAACACCTTCAACTCCACCATGTTTCTGAAGTGTGTCAATGTTTTTCTCTTTGACAATATCTATGAGAGTTTCTTGATCAATGGTAAAAGAGTGAGGTGAATTAAAATCAACCACGGTGAAAGATGGGGTAGGTGTGATTTTTGGTTTCTTGGTAGAATGTGACATGAAAGCTCTAGAACAATAGATTTTCATGAAGGCATTGTGCCATCTTATATTGTTTGTGCTGTTGGTGTTTGGTGCAGTGAGAAGTGTCTCAATGTGGTTCAAGTTTGTGAACAAGGGCATTGACATGGTTTCAATATCAAAAGGATAATAACAACGATTTTGAGATCACAATAATAATATGATAATAAGAAAAGAATGAAGTATATGATATGGGAATATAGTCACACAAAATGTATATATGAAGAAGGGAATGAATTGAAAGATTGAGATTGAAACAATATTACCAATGCACGTATATATGTCAAATTGGTGTAACTAGGTGATGAGGCTAAATATTTGGAAGATAGACACTATAGGTTTTGAATATTGATGGTGCAACAAACTAGCATATTATATATAGGATGAGTAATGTTAATTTACGCGCTAACTTATAAATGCACTATATTTCTTAACATGCAAGATTCAATTTCTTGATGAAATATGAGCTTAACAATCCATACTGCTTTTGGTTTTTACTTGATTTATAGCGTACGTGTCGATAAGGATTAAAATTGATTTATTGCGTGTCGATAAGGATTAAAAAAACGAACTTCTCTTTGTTCAAGGAAAGAAGGAAGTTATTAGCAAAAAAAAAAAAGGAAGGGAGGAAGCTACTAGGAAGTAGTAGTGGAGATGCTTTAATTAATTAGCAATTTGGTTAGTTTGACATCACAATTAGTAGGATTCCATAAGATGAAGCTAAGCTATACCCCACGTATTGACCACGTATGCGCTCTTTCTTTCATTCTTCCTCATTTTTTGACAGGTAGTCCAATTTAAGAGTAAAGTTAATTTGTCAACAAAAAAAAAAGAGTAAAGTTAATTTATATTTTATTTTATTATTTTTTATCGAAGCAATTATCCCAAATATGAAAGATTAAGATTCAAAGGTGATTATTTCCCTCGTCCAAAAATAAGAGAGTGATTATTTTATTGAGTTATTCTTATTAATTATTGGTTTGTTGTTATTATCATAAATAGAAAATAAAAAATAATAACTTATTAGTAATATAATATACAGAGTATAATTTAAAAAAATAATTAAAACTATCTCGAATATTGAAAGTGGCAATCTTTTTGTGAAAAATCTTTTTCGTAAATGAGATAGTTATTGCATGACAGAGAGAGGGAGTATTTGGCCCTAGTTTTCTCTCTCTAGGTTTTCTCTTCCAATTTCTTCATTGATGGGTGGTTTTGGGTTAATTCTTGACCTAAAATCACTCCTATTCATCTTTTTCTCTCTATTTCAATCTAAATAAGTGATTTTCACATAGATCTAGGTTTTTTCTTTGTGATTTCATCATCTTAGTGTGGTGGTTTGTTGTTCGTTGTCTTGTGCGGCGTTGTTTATTTTCCTGTCTTCTTGCAGTGTTCATTTGATTCATTTCGAAAAATCGATTATTCAATCAAAGATTTGGGCGTCAACGTTGCAGATCCGGAGGCCATGGATATTCCGATCACTTTAATTTTATCATATATTTTTGTAGGCATTATGTCGTTGTATGCTATTAACTTGGATGCTGTGAGTTTGTTCGCAGATTCATCATTTACGTTTTTAGCGGTGTTGAATGATGTAATCTCTCTATTTGAATGAATGAATATCATTTTGTTTTTGTCAAAAAAAAAAAGAGGGAGTATTTTTTTTATCAAAAAACGATGGTATTTTTTGGTTAAAAGACATATTAAACACGGTATGGTCTATATAGCATATAATTTTTAAAAATTTAAAGGAGAATTAAATATGGTATGTGAAATTTCAAGTCTAAACCAATGGTAAATACATAGAAAATACCAGAAATTTCCATGGATGTAAACGAGGATGAAGAAAAGCACTAGCTGCCTCATATCATTGCCATACCCCCAACTAATATATTACTCCCTCTAATCTCAAATATGATAAATAAGCAAAACATAATAATATATGTATTTGGTCCAAACCAACCCACTGCAAGTATGTAAGGCATGCATGTTTCATTGACTTACTATTTGAGCATATATTTTATGACGTGACGAGTTTCAATGTCTTTTCATGTTTCCTCTCTGTTGTTAAGACTCTAGGAGGATTTAGGGGAAATTTTTTTATTTCTGACCCTCTCCAAAAAAATAAAAATGTATGTCCCTTATTGAAAAATATTGATGCATTTGCCCTTGTTCTTCATTTGATTTGGCCAATATGACATTCGGTTTTTCGACACAGTCCACATTTTCTCGGTGTTTATTTCACAACATTCATTTCAGTTAAGATGCAAGTACTGTCCAGACGACTTTTCTTTAAAATCTCGGCATGGCTGGATTATGGCAAATCATTGGACTTTTATGTGGGGGCCAATAGTTCTTGTAGTGGACTACTTCGAACCTTTTATTGTAGAGGGAATGGTGTATTTATAATGGTGAAGATAAAAAAAAAAAGCAAAAAAAAAAAAAAAAAAATTTATGGC
>Ga0228710_1000203_pt1 | contig 60188 bp, 38 predicted proteins | sample MedpolnodulmetaG_FD_177995 | JGI IMG/M metagenome (GOLD analysis project Ga0228710, IMG submission 177995) | Root nodule microbial communities from Medicago polymorpha collected in Santa Monica, California, United States - pink nodules | ecosystem: Host-associated > Plants > Roots > Nodule... | reverse complement strand
TTTAACAAAATGTTATGTTGGTGGTGTTATTCTGTTTATTTTCTAGAATGATTAAGACATTTTTAAACAATTCAGATATTATCGACGTTTTTATTTTGAATGTTCTGTGTATATGAAAAACCATAATTTAGGTTTGGTCCCACATTTTGATTTTAATGAACCAGAAAATATATGTTTGGTCTGGCCCATTCTATGGCAACTCAAGGGAGACCAGGAGGAAATTTAATTAATTTCTTTTCTTTTTTTTTACAAAAGAGGAAATTTAATTAATGTACAAGTTGCGTATGTGCCTTAAGTACATAATTTCTAGTTTTAGTTTCATAAATTTATGTTTTGATGGGAATGCAAGCTTTATCTAAATTTAAGGACACTAAATTAAGTATGGTTAAATTACTATTCTATTTGTCGTTAATTATAAACAAATTTTGATTTTTTATGTTCATTCAATTAATTATGTATATGATATATATTACGGATCACATACATTATTAATTGAATATATCTAAAAAGTCAAAATTTACTTATAATTGACAACGGGGGAGTATCATTTATCAAACTACTATTTTTTTTTTTTTAAATCTTAAATATGCAAAGGATCTTCTTCATTAGGAATCCTCACAATTTTTCAAGGAAATCTCATTCATTAAACATAGAAAAAGAAAAGGATATTAAAATTATAAAGAAATGAATGATATATTTTAATGGCAGGGATTATAGAAATGGAAAAGAAATCAAGTGAAAAGTACAATCAGGAGGATCCAAAACCCTTAAATATATATCAAAATTAATATTTACTATAGACTTCTCTAGAAGTTCTCCCCTCTAAATTAAAAACCCTCAAACCCCAACTCAAGCACTTTTCTAAAGTAGAAGTAAAAAAAGTTTAGAAGGTGTATATATGAATAATTATTTATACAATTTTCTGTGAAGTATTTTTTTATCTTTAATAGCACATCAAACTAATCTCAAGCCTGATGCATATATTATAGCATATTGATATGTTTGTTTACCATAATATATGAATGTGTAGGTTTGGAGCAATGGGAAGCTAAAGAAGGTAAGAGGCAGACCAATGGCAACATTAGGAGATGAAAATGATTCACGTTGCATAACAATGTCGTTGCTAATAACCCTTCCTTTAGAGAGCAATGTAGCTCCACTTCTTCCCATTGGCAACAAGAACAAAGTTGAAGATGATAATGATGAAGAAGAAAGCAACATTGGTGGTGAAGGCCAAAAAAGGGTATTCAACTCTATTGATTTTGAGGACTATGCTTGGAGAGTTTATCATGAACGACTCTTATTCAAGGATCCATTGGATAGGTACCGTATTACTCAATAGTTGGAGTTGCATGCCTCTCACTACCTCATATTGTTGTTATTTTATTCTTTTCTTTTTAGCTATATGTGAGTTTTTTTTTATAGATTTATTAATGTTAGTTCTATAAGCTTTTAATTTTGGAGGATGAAGGGAAAAAAACTAGAATGAGAGGGTTTTTTTTGTTCTTATTGGGAGGACTATATATGATGAGTTGTATATGGTCCATTTGTTGATTTGATTGATTTTGAAGGGCTTGAGAACAGTTTTTTGAGTTTGTATTAATTATTAGTACTCTTGGCAATGGCTTTAATTATCGCTTTTCATTCAAATAATTATCATTAATTTGTTTTCATTTACCATCTTCATTCAATTATCTCCTTTAATGGAATATTATCAATTATTTATACTACTCTATTCAAGTGGTTCCAAGTTTGAAAATTTGTTTTCGAATAAAAAAAATTGACAACTAATAACACATTAACAACTAATATTTATTTATTCATAAGATTGTTTAATATTATGATTTTCAAAATACCTTTTTATTAGTTCAAATTTTCTTTTTCAATAATCATTTTTATCATTATAAAATAAGTTCTTATAAATAAATTAAATGAAGAAGAATGTTGGTTTACAGGATGTATTCATTTATTTTTTAATTTATATAAAAAATTTAAATAAAGTTAACAAATATTCTTAATTAGTAAGAACTTAATTATTTGTATTTATATTTAGGAGCAACTATATTCAAATATAATCAACAAAGATCAAGTTTATCGAAAGAGGTTTCAATGTGACGAATCAATATTCAAATTGGTTGAAAGATGTGCTCATATTTAGTGTCCGGTGGTCTTGTTGAATAAGTTTATTTCAATTTCATACAGAGGAAATCTAGACGGGAAAAACCACAAATCTGAATCGTTTTCTGTTAGTTGTCTGCTTGTCCAGAGCGCTGGTGGTGATTAAACCTATCACATATGGGTTACATGCAAGGGCGGATGCCATGTGTGGCTAAAGCCACACATCCATTTCCCAAAGTTTTTTTTTTATATAAATAAAACACATAATTATATCAAAATATTTTTCTCTCTCGTGTGAAACAAATAAGTGCAACACATTTGTTATGGTTTATAAGTCTTTGAAGTTGGCTTTCCTCTTGTGGGTAGCAAATGCAAGTGTTGAACGTGTTTTCTCAGCTATGAAAGTTGTGAACAGTCAACTATTTAACAAAATAAATTAGTGGCTAAATGACCGTCTTGTAACTTATATAGAAAGAAATATTCTTTTAAAAATTAGCAATGTTGTTATTTTAGCTCATTTTCAACACATGGATAAGAGACAATTTTCATTGTAATTGTTTTGCATCAAACAACGTTATTTCTTATTTTTAATATAGTTTGCATTATTTTTTCTTTGAAATTTTAGCCACATATATGCCGAATGTTTAGATCCATCCCTAGTTACATGGTGGCAATTAATCCGAAAAGGCAACAATTTTTGGGTTGATTTAAGATGCGAGAATTTGCCTCTATTTTGCTTCAATGGTGGTCACACTTTCAAAACCAACTCTACAAAGTCCCAACTCTATAGCCTTGAATTCGATCTAATCAAGTTTGTAGAAAATGGATACAATTTTGATTGATTTATTTAAGTCATAATTCTTATAATCTTATTGAAGTAATATCATCACGTGCAAACCAAACATATCATAAGTGTCTATCATGCAATTATTATATCTGACCCTTATCAAGTTTTTTTATTTTTTATTATCATATTCTATCTTATCATATTATGTGCACCACATGCAACTCGAATAATAGAAATGATCAAGTTGTGACAGACCCGTCTGCAAGGGCCCCTCCCCATCGGCGTTCTTACCTTGTCCCTGTCCCCTTTTAGAAGGAGGGTTCATTGCTCTCTATCTCCCTCCCTCCCTCCCTCTCTTTCTCTCTCTCTCTCCCCTCTCCTCCCTACTCCTATCTTGGTTCTCAGCCATGTATAAACAACAAACAAACAATATCAAAAAAATCAATGAACAATTTATTGTGGCATTTCATCAAATACTTGAAAGCAGAATATACATATTTGGTTCATTGTGTTATTTTAATTTCTAAATTACCACATTGCACTTAAACTTAATCTAAACAACATTCACAGTCAAAACATGTAAATATTTGATCACAAACTATCCAAAAAATCAATAATTTTATCAACCGTAAACACTAACATATAATCAATTTTTTAAAAAACTAACATATAAAACTAATAATGTGTATGCTAAGGGTTTATGATCACTTACTTATTATACATTATTAGTTGCTTGACTTTGAAATTTTTTGTTAGAGGTTGATTTGTTAGAGTTTAGATGGAGAAAAGTTTGAGTTTATGTGTTTTTAACAATGTGTGAGTTGTTGTTTTGGTCTGATATAAGACTAGAACGCTGCCGTTCAAAAATTAGCAAACTAAAAGTTAACTGTTGTAAGAAGCGAACGACAGTTAAATTTCATTAAAGATAAATGAGTAATCTCAGAGTGTCTGAGAACAATCTAGACTGTCTAAAGAGCAATTTTTTCAAACGAGATGGAAAGAATGTGGCCCAATTAACCTTGCATGAGCCCAATCGGATTTGGATAGAAGAGGTGTAATGGTCCATTAACATTCTTAATGACATTATAATAAATTCATAATCAATCAATTTTTGTTGCGAAAACAAAATAAAATAATCGAGTAACATTTTTTTACACAGTAGCATTTACGAGATGTATGGCATAGAAACAGAATTAGAGAGACTCATATAGTGAAACCTTATTATATGTTGCATCCCTCTACATAGAACCTATCTTCCCATTTCCACTCTCCGTCAAGAATCCCTTAGTCAAAGCTAGATATTTCAATCATATATAATTTGTTATATTTTGTTTATATAATATTGACAATGGATTTGTTCGTATAACTGATTAATATTATAATTAACTTTATTTTCTAAATTAAATCGTTTCTTTAGAAGAGTCAACACTATTATTTGTTTCTGTGTATTATGTTATGACTTATAAATGCATGAGTCGATTAGAGAAGCTAACTTGTCTCATTATGAAGTGGTTGCACCAGCTCAACTTGTTATATTAAAATTTCATTTCATGTATCCTTGGGTTTGGACCACATTGATTTTTCTACTGGGTCTCTTTCTCCTTTACCAATATTTCATATGTTATTAGGTGATCTTATTCCATACAATTTATTCATCTAAAGGGTCGTTAATACTTTTAGGATCAATCAGGGTGTTTAGCTTTAACACAATGAGTGATGTTGCCATTTAGCTAATATGATGTATACATGTGAAAGTAAACTACCTAGATCTTTGGCTTTGATGCTTTCAGAAGTTTACTTTTCGAAGTAATTGATAAAATGAGCTTGCTTACATTTATATATTTAAATGTTTATCTTAAATGCAAAGCTTGCCAACAAACTGATTATCGAACAATTGGTTTAAAATTTTCATGCTCTATAACTATTCAATCAATCATGTGTATGATTAATATCAGTGATTTTTCTCTCCTATTTCTGGGGTTCAAACCCCATACCTATCATATATTATTCCTATAAAGTGACCTAAGTCTACGAGAACAATGAAAAAATTCTTTACACTAACAAGTAACAATGTAAATGAATTAAATCCTTAAAAAAAAGAACTTCTTCATCAAATAATAGCAGTTAATTACTACATTTATTCCAAATAATAAGGTGTTTTAAGAAAGAAAAATTTGTCTTAAATTATAAGTCGTTTTACAATATCAATCAATAAAACATTAATGTTATTTTCATATTAACCCTTAATTATTTATTACTTTATTTTTTTATTCTTTAATTTATCCTTCTTATACCATTAATGAAGTATAATTTTTTAAAATTACTCACTATTTCTCTTTATCATACAAAATTTAATATTTTCAATCTGTGTAAGGTGATCAAAACGACTTATAATTTGAGACCGAGGGTGTAAATTGATTAAGTAATGACTTTTGAGAGTTGTGTTTTCGTCTTTTATTTTTGTTACTTTTTTTCGTCATTTATTCCCATGCTAAATTAAAAAAAAAAAATCCACCTTCGTCTTGAACTATATATATTCTTCAAATTTGTTTGAACCATATTATAGTTTAAGAAAAAAAATATATTGAAGCTCCCATAAAGCATCAGCATACTATATAGGATATGTGAAAAGAGATAACTGGATAGAAGAAAAATAGAAAAATAAAAATCGATAAAAGTGAGCATTGGGAGAGATTTTTTAAATTTTTTTAAGGACCATTGGGATATATTATTGACAGGAACAGAAGAAAGGATATAATAAAAAGTGGTATTTATCTTATATTGAACAATATAACAAACGTGAATTTGTTATTTAAATTATTTAAAAAATAGTATCAAAAAGAGGTATTACAATTATAGAATTTTTTTTTAAAAAATCTATATGAATTTTCCCCCAAAAAAATCTATACGAATTTAATAGGTTTCTAAATAGGTTAATTTATCTATGTTACTCTCTCCATTCCAAGATAAATGAGTTCCATAATAAGTGACGTTTTTGTAAAAAAAAAATTGTTTCAAAATATCTAATCAATTTTATTTTTCGAAGCAATATTAATTGTTTTTTTCAATTAACTCTAATTAATACTATTTTTATCACACAATTCAATATCAACTGTACATTTATGATAATAGTAAATTCATGAATACTTGACAAGTGCATTTAAAACTGTTTTTTTTGTTACGCTTGGTAATATTGCAGGGTTACAATTTTATTCTTTTTAAAAGATTATTTTTTTATTAATTTTAGTTTGCTTAATTTATGATTCTTGCTTATTTGTTATCTACAGCCTACTTTCCTAATTCGAAATTTACTCTCTTTTTTTTCTACAGGTTAAACAGTTGTATGAACACAAAAACGTGCAAAATAAAGCATGTTCAAGTCAAAAATTGGTAAATATTAAATATTCCTTGTGTTAAAAGTACTCTTCACAACCATGGTCAAATACGTGTTTTGTTGCTGGATTTCTAACGACGGTGTACGTAGATGAAAAAAAATTTGTTTAAGGGGAAACATATCCATCAAGAATGGATGAGCTCATGCTTAATGGATGAGATTATTGATGTAACAAGTGTGAATTAAAAGTCTCATATTTTATAAAAATATAAATTTCAAATAATATAAGGGAGAAAAACTCATAAATTTAATATCTTAAAATTTTAAGTTAAAATGGAGACAACGTCATTCTCGCCAGTAAGATTATTCTTAGTCCAATATGAATCATCTCAAACTACCATATGATTCAAGGCTCCGTCTATGGTGCATGACCTTAATGGGTCTCTCATCCGTAGGAGACCATAAAGAAGACCAATTTTTTTTTTATAATTGAAATGACTTTTAAGTGTGATAATAATATTTTAATTAATAGGAAATTTCAAAATTGACCTTGTATTTAAATGAAAGGTTAAATATGTTTTGGTCCTTATAAATATACAAACTTTTCATTTTAGTTAACTCATGTCTAATCTTCATATTTTTTAGAGTTAAATAAGTTTTTGGTTTCTACAAAATATAGTTAATTTTATTTTTAATCCTTGTAAAAAAAGTGACATGTTTTAGTCCCTACAAAAAATTTCAGCACATAGTTTTAGTATCTGTTAAATTAAAATTTGTTTAATTATTCTTTGAAGAATTTTTTTTGTTTAATTATACTTAAACTTTTAAATTTTTAAATGATTTTTTACATACTTGTTTAAAATATTATAAAATATACACCATCTTTAAAAATAATATACACCGCAAAAAATTACCTTATAAATTGATTTTTAGGTCCAGATTTGTATTAGTTTTATCTTAAAATTTTGGCGTTTAAAAATATCAAATTTAATTCATTATATGTTAAAAAAATTGACTTTTTTTATAAAAGAGTTTCTCCCTAATTTTGGCGGAAAATAATGGATTGTGAAATCAATATAAACATTTATGCGTTCGTAACTTACTGGCTACTTATAATTACACTAAAAGAAATTTTGCTCTTAAAAAACCATGTGAAGTTTTCACTTTATAAACCTTTCTCTTAAAAAATCAAAATTTAATTAGGCAATCAGAATCTTCGATCCATATTATAATATTTTTAAACACCAAAATTTTAAGATATAATGAAGATTAGACATGAGTTAACTAAAATGAAAAATTTGTATATTTATAACAACCAAAACATATTTATCCTTTCATTTAAATACAAAGTCAATTTTAAAATTCTCTATTAATTAAAATATTATTATCCCACTTAAAAGTTATTTTAGTTAAAAAAAAAAAAATCTTCTTTATGGTCTCCTCCATGTGAGAGACCCGTTAGGGTCATGCACCATAGACTGGCCTATGATTCAATAGCAACTTGGTTTGTGGGGAAAGCTTAAATGCGGAACTTAATTTTCACTCTTCTTTCCGCTACTTTATTTTTTTATTCGGATAAAGTTAAAAATACATTGGATCTTACGTTTTGCTCAAAGGAGTATATTTAAATGAAACCCACATTTATTTTTTGGTAAAACAACTTCCCTCCTTTCCCCCATTTTCGACTTCGTTGGAGAAATCAAATTTTTTTTTTGTTGTTGAAGCATCTGGAGAAATCAATTTATTACCAGCAGATTTACTGACAAAATAATTCAACTGCAAGACTTCTAGGACTTATAACCTCATTTATTATAAGTCAAAATAAAAGATAACCTCATTTATTGTAACAAATTTTTTCGAGTACTAAAAAAAGCATTACTCTCTCCGTCCTACGACATGGGATCTATTTATAGAAAAAATCCTTAAAATAAAGGGTTTTGTTAACGAGTGTTCTAAGGACACTCTTTAAATATACTTAATTAAAAAACTATTTATTGAAAAGATTTAATATTTCAATTTTCGATGCATTGAATGCATAAGTTACTATAAAAACTTACTATTTAAAGCATAGTTTTAAAACTCGGCTCGGTAATCGATTTGACAGGGTACTGGGTCGCTGGGTCAATGGTCGAACCACTGAGTCACTGATTGAACCGCATGACTGATTCTGATTAAACTGGATAACTCGGTTAGGTGACCCGGTCTTAAGATTAATTTTTTTTATACATATTTAACTAAATTAAAAATATATATCAAACTAGATTTATGCTTTATTTGTTATCTTTTGATGTTGTAGAACATATAGATAGAAGAAATTATCTTATATCTAAAAAAAAGTTATTTTATAAAAAAATAATGTTAATTTGTAATTGTCAAAAACAAAACATTGCCCTTTAAAAAAAAGAAGTAAATAAATAACATTGCTTTGTAATTATTGTGCAGAAAAATTAAAAGTGGGCTTATTTGACAAGCCATATACCACTAAGTGAAACCCCTAAACATATAGCTATAGCACATCTCGCGAAACATTAGCCGTCGCACAGTGTGCAACTTTTCTTTCTCATTCTCTGCTAGTTTTTCTTGGAAGTCTTAAATGGAGCTTTCAACAAATAACTACAAGGAATTCTGATACGGTTTCAGGCTTTAATTTCTTTCTCTTCTTCCATTGACAGAACGTACCAAAACCTTTCTTCTTCTTATTTTTTTTTTTTTAAGAATGCAAGCATTGAACCGGATGGTTCTCTAAACCGGCCGAGTCACCGGTTTTGACCGATTTTTATCGAGCCACGTCGGTTTACACCGGTCTAACTGCATGACCGATCCAATGAGAAGCTCGAACCAGATACCCCACCGATTTTCGGTCGGACCGGCCCGTCCGGTCCGATTTTTAAAACTATGATTTAAAGTCCTTAAAATAAAAAGTGTCTTTAAGACATTCATTAACATTTTCCTAAAATGAATTACCATTTTGATTTTAAAGATATTGTCAGTTATTTGTTTTTCAATATACACTCTAATTTTATTTTCATTACTTCAAAGTCAATATGTTTCGATATGCATTTATGGTAGTGATGAATAACACAAATACATAATAAATGATACTCTATTGAGTTTCAAATATACACAAAAGTAAGTCAACAAGATGTATTTAGTTCAAATTTTAGATCAAATACATTAATTTTTGTTGAATCAACTTTTGCTTTTATATTTGATGTCGGAGTGACTAATTTAGTAAAAATATCACTCTCTGTCATTTATTTATACATTTTTTTAATATGTGTAAAATTATCTAAAGGGTCACTCTAAAACACATTGAATAGAGTTTTAATAACGAGTGTCTTAAGAACTCTCTTTAAAATTTATAGATAAAGAAGATGTTTATTCAAAAAGTAAAATAATTTGATCCTTAAAGAGGATCATAAGGACAATCGTTTTAAAAAACTCTTTAGCATTTTCCAAAACGTAATTACCAATGTGATCCAGAGATTCAAAAGAATACTATCAAAGGGTAGCAATGTTTTAAACCATGTGTAAATTAGGCTAATCAATATGTTAATCTCTTCCACTTTTTGTTTTTTTTAACTCTTCGGCTTATAGGAAAAGGGGGCGTTGAGAATTTGGAGTTTCGTACATGAAGTGAGTATAACATTGTTAAGAATTACTCCCTCCGTTTCTGTATGTAAGCACCATTTGCATTTTTCACATTTAATAAGAAAAGTTGTTAGTGCAATTAATATATCTATTTTGCGTTTAATATTACCAAATTGTCATTTGTTTGTATGTGTATTAAATTTGATTTTTCATATTTCAAGACAAGTTAATAATATTAATTAGGTGTATGTTTAACGGAAAAAAAATAATAAATGCATCTAATAATTTAAAAAAGAGTTTATATTTAGAGACAAATTTTTAGTAAAAAAAATGCTTAAATATAGGGACAGAAATAGTATATGATAATCTCTTGTGGTCAATCACTAAACGAAGAATCATATTAAAAATATGTTTCGTAAATAAGAGCCGTATTAATCAGCATGCCTTTCTTATGGCGAAGTTGCACTGTAGTCTTCTTGTAAAAGCTCTGTGTGGTTGGACGAGTCTAGCCGATTGGCATGTTATATTTTATAAATCTGATTTTTATGTACTGAACTTGTAAATTTTGCATGTTCGTCTACTATTAATTTAGTTTGTATGTATCAAGATAATTACATACATATTATTTTGTTTTAGGAAAGGGATATATAAGATAGATAGAAGAAGTATTTTTACATTTAATGAAGGATATGAGATTTTACCGAACTCAAAAGAGCTGACATGAGAGAGGAGGGTCGGAACTATATCTATTATCGTCAGATTCAAGAATGTGAAGTAAAAGAAGCATTGAAAAGGATGATTCATGGTAAGGCGGTTGGGTCTGATATCATACTTATTAAAGTGTGGGAAAGTCTTTGAGATAGAGGTATTGAGTGGTTCATCCAACTTTTTAATGAAATTATGAAGTTAAAGCAAATGTCAAATGAGTGAAGAAAAAACGCTTTGATTTTGATCTATAAGAACACTAGGGTATACAAAATCGTGCAAATTATAGAAAAATTAAACTTATGAGTCATAACGTGGAGTTATGGAGAAAAATGATTGAACAGACACTATGAAAAGAGACTCATGTTACCGATAATCAATTAGGTTTAATGGCTAAGAGGTCGGCCATGAAAGTGATCTACTTACCCATCAGATGGATAAAAAAGACTTGCACTTAACTTTCATTGATTTGGAGAAGGCGTATGATAGAGTTCATAGAGAGATTTTGTGGAAATCTCTTCTTCTTTTTTTTGGAAATCTCTAACGAAGAAAGAAGTTAGGATTGCTTATATTCGAGCTATCAATTACATGTATGTGAGAACTTCCACTAGTGTGAGGATGTAGGATGAGCCCACATGTGATTTTCTCATAACAGGATTGCACCAATGCTCAACCCTAAAGTCTTATCATTTTGCTTTAGTTTTACATGTACGTATGGAACACATCCTAGAGGTAGCATCGAGATGTATGTTTTTTTTGTAGTTCGTATAGTCCTGCTTGGAGAGTCTAGGGGAGTAATTGAATGAGGGGTTGGAGATTTAGGGACTTGCCTTGGAGTTGGAAGTGTATGGTTTTTCCTGAGCAAGAGCAAAACATAGTATATGGAATGTAATTTCAGGAAAAGATTAATTATTTCTACCTAATTTAGATGTGAAAATTGGGGATCATATCACAAGTTACACAATTTAAATATTTTAGGTTCAACCCACTTGGGTTGGCCTGGTGGTATTGGCTTGGGATCTGGGAGTGTACTCCTCCTCAAGATCTCAGGTTCAATTCTCCCTAGTGTCACTTTGGGTGGGCTAATTTAGCTTCTTAAAAAAAATCTTAATTTGATATTACAAAACAATAGAGAATAGAAGCATTTGTAAATCATTGAATTTAAACTAGGTGGTTGAAATGGAGATAAATCTCAGATATTTTATGTGTTACAAACATACCACTAAAGTTGAAGGGAAGTTTAAGACCAACGATGTTGTATGAAATAGAGTGTTGGATGGTGAAGAACCAACACGAGAATAAAATTAGTTGTGTTGAATATGTTGTAAGACTAGATTAGATAGAATTAGAAATGGAAGTGGGGGGGGGGGGGGGGGGGGAGGGAGGGAGAGAGAGAGTTTGGGTAGCACCTTTAGTAGAAAAAGTGGTGGAGAATACATTAGGTGGTTTGAGATGTATAGAGAAGACCTATATATTTTACAGTACGAAAAGTATATTAGATGGTGGATATTTAGATCATTGGGGGCAGAGGAAGATTTATAAAAACTATAATAGAACTATTATAAAATAATTTAAGATTAATGAGTTGGTTCAAAATATAAATTATGATAGAACATAATGCGTAAGTTGATCCATGTATGTAGTTAATTCCATTTTACGGGATAAAGTTTGGTTGTTGTTGTACTCAGATAAGATATTCCACAATCTTAATATTTTTTAGGGTACAACTTTAATATTTGTGCAGTTATTATTATGATACAAGTGAATGTTGATTTTGCACTATCAATCCATGTGAATTATTCAAATTTTATTATTTTTTAAAATGTTAAACTATGATGTAACTTTTCCTAAAAAAAAAAAAAACTATCATGTAACTTTTTCATTATAAAAATGAATGTCACACCTCATAGAAGAAACTTAGAAGACAGGATTCATACCCCCTCATGAAGTTCCCTAAATATAACTAATCTCAAACATTTGTTTAATCTCTAAACAACACTTTACTATGACCATCAAAAAAATGTTTCCTTACAATCCGAAACTGAAACTGTAAGACAGCAACGTTGTGTCCACCAAAGACTCAAATTAAACCACCAAACCCTTTCACCTGACTGAGACTACTACCAACTTTGAAAGCTTTGAGATCACTCCTTTGTATCCCTCCCCCTCACGTATTCATTGAAAGTGGTTGCATTGCCAACGGATCAAGGACAATGGCTACTAATTAAATAATATAATAAATGTTTTTTTGATAAAATATAATAAATATTTTTAGTAGATACATTTTTTTGGTACAAATTGATTCACTTTACAAAAAATACATTTGAATTCTTGTGTCTAAATTTAAAGTCAGTATTAATATATTGTGACACAAATGATAGATGTTTGAGTCTTTTAACTATTTAGTCAATCAATAGATCGATCATTCGATAAATGTGTATGGAAAAATATACGGTGGAAGAGATGAATCCACCTAGTTTGTAATAAAATTAAATTCAACATAACAACATGCTTGACAAAAAAATTCTACATCAGTGAATTATGTTAGACCTTATACTTTACTTATACACTAGTGTCTTTTAAATTGTAGGAATTAATAAGGTTTTAATGGTGGGATCCCAATCCCATACATAACTCCTCAAATTTTAACAGTGATATAACTCAGATCAGCCACAAAAAAAATTTCCTGCTTGAGAATTGAGAAAGACAACCATCCATATTAATATATTGTGACACAGATGATAGATGTTTGAGTCTTTTAACTATTTAGTCAATCAATTGATCGATCCTAAAACAAATGGGTATGAAAAATATATATGGAGGGAGAGATCAACCTACCCTCTTAGATTATCTCGAGATATTAATCTTTTTAGTTATATATGAGAATCCTTAGTTTATAATGAAATAAAATTCAACATGCTTGACAAAAAAATAAAAAATATTCTGCACCGATAGAAAAAATTGAAGTTAAATTAACTCATTCAAATTGACACCGATAAAAATCAAACTTATGATCTTCAAAGAAACACACTTCAAGATCTTAGATTAACACTTAGTGAATTAATCTACATCAGCGAATTATGTTAGAGATTAGAGATCTTAAAACTAAACTTTACTTATACACTAGTGTCTTTTAAATTGCATGAATTAATAAAGTTTTAATGGTGGGATCCCATACATAACTCCTCAAATTTTAACAGTAATATAACTCAGATCAGCCACAAAAAAAGTTCCTGCTTGAGAATTGAGAAAGACAGCCATCCATCCATCCACCAAATAACCTTCTTCTATATACTTTGAAAATATCATTTCACCAAACCCCAATTAAACAAACACAACCTAATACTTGAATTCACGTCTATTTCTTTCTCAAATGTCTCTCATTTCTTCCTCTATATTTCTACCTCTTTTCTCTTCTTCTTTGCTCACTTTTTATTCTGATTTTGATCTTTTTCTCTTTTTCTTCTTTCTTCTCTACCATGCAGTCTTTTCGTCGCAAGACACCTCTTTTCAACTCAGAAGCAGGGACAATGAAGGGTCGCAAGAACAATAACCTTTCTATTTTTGTAGTGGTTTTTTCCATTTGTCTCTTTGGTGTCTTCATATACAATGAAGACGTTAAATCAATAGCTGAGTTTCCATTTTCAAGGCCTAAAGTACAAGAAACTCATCAAGAAAAACCGAAAAAGATCGAGTCATTACAAAGAGATACAAAGAAAGTGGTTGTAGAAGAAGACACTGTTGATGTTGATGATACCAAAAAAGATGTTGTGGAAGAAACTATCACTGTCAAAGTTTCTAAGAATTCAAGAACTAAACCTGAGAAGAGTGTTGATGATGATGAAGATTCTGATGAACCACAAGAACGTGTTAAGGTGAACAAGATTGTGATGACAGAGAAAGAAGAGAAGATTGAATATTTAGAAGAAGAGGAAGAAGATGAAGAAGAGGTTGAGTTGCCACCAAAAGATTGTGACTTGTTCAATGGGAAATGGGTTTTAGATAACGTGACACATCCTTTGTATAAAGAAGATGAATGTGAATTTCTCACTTCTCAAGTTACATGTATGAGGAATGGAAGACGTGATTCTTTGTATCAGAATTGGAAATGGCAGCCAAAAGATTGCTCTATGCCAAAGTATGCAAAAAAAAATTCATCTGTTTGAATTATCCAATTTTGTTGATGAGTATTATTATTCTTAATGATTGTATTTTTGTGTACTTGATTTAAGGTTCAAGCCAAGATTGTTGTTTAAGAAGATTAGAGGGAAGAGGTTAATGTTTGTTGGAGACTCTTTGAATAGAAACCAGTGGGAATCAATGGTTTGTATGGTTCAATCTGTAGTTCCTTCGGATAAGAAGACTTGGTACAAGACTGGTTCTTTTGCAATCTTGAAAATCACGGTTTGTCCTTATTCTTTTTCTTTGAGTGTTCAAGTTAGGGAATTAATTATAGCCACATCAATTGATATTTAACTGAAATCCTTCACAATATCAAAAATTGTGTTCAAACTGCTTTTTTATAATCTTGATGCTAACCATCTGTAAGTCTTAATAATTTGTATTAGAATCTCGATTGAAAAAAGGTGTCCATATTTAGTGTCCACTTTCCAAGGAGAGAAACTGTGGGAAACCAAAAATAATAATTTGCTAAATTATTAACCACGATCATAACATAATACTACTTAAAATGGTAAAGTACCATTTATCATAATGGACTAGAACAAACATGTAATGATAATTATTTGTGCATTTATCTATAGTGTGGTCCACTGAAATTGATGACCAAAATGGGATTGTTTAAATACCAAGTCACCTCTCTATTTTACCTTAGTGAGTACGATCTGGCTTCACTAGATTGAGACAAGTAGAAAAGAAAGGATATTTTGTGTCAGGGATAACATGGTCTTATTCAATGTTGCTTAGGATGCACTCTTGTTGTTTGTGTAGGAGCCAGGGGAAGTAATTACTACAGTGGAATTTTACTGGGCCCCATTCCTTGTAGAATCAAATTCAGATGATCCAAATATGCATAGCATATTGAACCGTATAATCATGCCTGAATCAATTGAAAAGCATGGAGTGAATTGGAAGGAAGCTGACTACCTTATCTTTAACACCTACATATGGTGGATGAACACTTTTAACATGAAAGTCTTGTAAGCACTAGATCACTTTTTTTTTTCTTATTTAATGTTACGTAATTTTGAAGCAACTTAATGAAACTTATATATGGATTTGTGTGTGATGCAATAGACGAGGATCATTTGATGAAGGGGCCACGGAATATGATGAAGTTTCTAGGCCAGTAGCATATGAGAGAGTGATGAAGACATGGTCAAAATGGGTGGATGACAATATTGACCCAAATAAAACCAAAGTTTTCTTCACTGGCACGTCCCCTCTTCATATCAAGTAATAACCATATATCTCATTTTTTATGTTTTTTATTCTTTGAAAAGTAATTTTGGGATCGATAAACATTGATTTGTCAATATAACAGTGATTCAAAAACATACATAAAAAGACAAAATGAATTTTTCTTTGTGAACAAATGAAATTTAATTTGGTTACGTATTTTGAATATTTTAGTTTTATATGACATAGGAGAAGACGTATGTACGGTACCATAGATACATTTGACCCTGTTCTCCAAACACAACATGTAGATTTTTTTTCCATATCTTCATTACTGTCCAGTTGTTTTTTAATACAAAAAGCACACATCATGTGATTCGAAAATAAAATACCTATGATACTTCTTTTTTTTTTAACACATGATATCGATGATGATGTATTAAACTTTTTTTATGAGAATCATGACTGTTGCATAAATATATATTATCATAATTTTACTCCACCAAATAACCACTCCTAATTTAGAATATTAAGGAATCAAATTCTTGGTATAGTTGGTGACCCATTCCCTTGGGTGTTAAGTAACATTTTATTGTTTGTACTTGACCTTTAAACTTTAACACGGTTGGGAGTTGGTAACATTTTATTGTTTGTCCTTGACCTTTAATTTTAACACAATTGGTCTTTGAATTCAACATTTACAATTAAGTGATTAACCATTTGATTTTATAGGAGTGAGGACTGGAACAACCCAGATGGTATAAAATGTGCTAAAGAAACAACTCCAGTTCTCAACATGTCGACCCCTTTGAATGTGGGCACAGATCGTCGCCTTTTCGTCATTGCCAACAATGTAACAAAATCAATGAAGGTGCCGGTGTATTTCCTTAACATCACAACCTTATCAGAGTATCGAAAAGATGCACATACTTCTGTTTATACCATACGTCAAGGAAAGATGCTAACACCTGAACAACAAGCTGATCCAACTACTTATGCAGATTGTATTCATTGGTGTTTACCAGGATTACCAGACATTTGGAATGAGTTCCTTTATACGCAAATCATCTCCCAATCTTGACAAATAACGTACATATATATCTTCATACACGATACCTTTTCTTTTTCGCTTAATTGTTATTATTTCTCCTTTTACTTACGAAGAAAGTTTGTCCCTTGTTTTAACTTCCAGACCTCAACTTTGGTTGTCTCCATCAGTTTTTGTAATTTTTGAGCCACTTTTTATTAGTTTTTTTTAGGAGTTGGCCAATTCTTTTTGTTACCCTTTTACTTCATCATGTTTATTTGTTAAGCCAATTTAGCATAGCAAGAACATAAATTGTACAATGAATCCTTGTTCCTTGAATGAAGAAAAAAAGAAATAAAGCACTTTGTTTAGTTCAATTTTGTAGTTTTATTGTTCCCAGTATAAATTGATGAGTATTACTTTGCCCACCATGATGCCTTCTCGCGCGCCCTGTAAAATTTCCAAAAATGCCCATTTGCAGTTCGGATTACATAATCCAGATTGCATTAGCACCATGAAAAAAAGAGTTTAAACGATGGAATTTTGGATTTTGAGGGCGGAGTCCCGTAAGAAGTCTCTTCTAAGGGAGTCTTGATCATAAAAACACAAGGATGAAAGCTAGGAAGATTAATATTGTCCTTAAAATGACTATCAATGTTACAAACATGTTCAGAATTGGTGCAGGTGCTGTTCGGATTACGTAATCTGGATTGCATTAGCACCATGAAAAAAAGGGTCTAAATGATGGAATTTTGGATTTTGAGGGCGGAGTCCCGTAAGAAGTCCTTTCTAAGGGAGTTTTGATCATAAAAACACAAGGACGAAAGCTAGGAAGATTAATGTTGTCCTTAAAATGACTATCCATGTTACAAACATGTTCAGAATTGGTGTTGGTGCTGTCTGGATTACGTAATCCGGATTGCATCAGCACCATGAAAAAAATTGTGTCTAGGGGGTGTTCGGATTATGTAATCCGAAAAAAATCATTTAACGCACCCTATTTTTTGAGATTTCCGGATTACAAAATCTGGAAAAATCCGTAACTCATTTTTTCACCCTTTAACAAAGGAAAACACCGTTCTGGATTATAAATTCCGAAAATTTCAAAGACATTTTTAGAAAAAATAGAGCGCGCAAAGAAAACCATAGAATGAGAAAAGTAATACTCTAGATTGATTGCATGCAATGACAAATGATACTTCATATGCACAAATGGAAAGTAATCCGTTTAAATAATAATATACAATATATGTTTCGCATTATAGAAGACACCTCTAATTTTGCTTCCATCATAGATGACCGAGCCAAGAATCTTTCAAATATTAGACCAAATCAGAACCTGCATATGATCAAATTCAATGTAACTGAATATTATTATATAAAACAAAGAGAATGCTACAAAAAATTATAAGAGGTTGGCGAGTACTTGTTGGTTAATATTACTGGCTGTTGATAACTGTTGAATAAGTTTAATTACAAAATTTAAAAATTTAAAATGCAATTTGCCCAAAACTTGTAGATAAGAAACTTGTCTAGAAATTGGTCTACTTAGTACTTTTCTACAACACCTGCATATTTTTTGACTCAATATTTTATACAGCGCATTTTAGGAGATAAAACTCAATTCATTTCTAAGTAATTGTAAACTCTCCCTCAGTTCCTTTTTATGTCACATTAGAAGGAAAATTGCATTCTTATTTAACTGACATTTTCAATGATCGATTCAACATTAACTATTAATTTGTCAATAATACCGGAAAAAAATAATAAGGGTAATATAGGTAAAATATAAATAATGATATCAAAAGTAACAATATTCATTAGTTGTCTTCGTACAAATAAAAAATTATAAAACTACACTTAAAAAGGAATAGAGGGGCAACAAACTTCAATAATATTACACAACTTGATAGATGACTATGTATATTGCTTGCTATTTAGTGAAAGTATATGCTTTTACATTTAAATGACCTATATCATACAAAATAAACTACAAACATTTCAAATCCTAATCATGATTATAAATAAAAATACACAATATGAAACCATATAAAAAAATACAGTAATACTCAAACCCACAAACTTGCAAACTCATCTCAAAAAAACATACTAAACATGAATATACTTATGGACTCCTATTCAAGTATCATCTTCAGTACCATTGTCAACATAAGATTACATCTGTATATAAACAGAATTACACCCTCTCCACTCTCCAGGGACATCCTCTCAAATCTTAATGTCAATTTTGTTGAGAAATGGTGTGCCAGTCAGTGATGAGAAGACTACACTGTACATAAATATTCATAAAATCAACAATTTTTAGCTGAACTACAATCAAGTAAAACACCTATCTATCTCACTAATAACATTGATATGAGTTCTTGGTAAAGACAGGCGCAACAAAGGAATTGAAGAAGATGACATGCGCTTAGGTTTAACTCTATCAATAGCTGTCCTGATTACAGATGAAGCAGGTACATTATACCACTGAAGAAACCAAGAAAGAAGAATGGAACGTTTATCCTGCGATTCACCATCAGGCCATTTTCCCAATTTCAAATATTTATGAAAATCATCCTTCAATTCCTGAGAACTATTTAGAAGTTCTTCCACCTGCTTCCTAAGAGAACCAACAAATGTTGATTGTACGATTCCTTCTTTTGGAGTAGATAGTTTTCCAGTCACCAATGCCTCAATATAAGTTAGCGCAAGCTGCAAGAAAATACAACTAGCATTAAGTCAGAGCCATTGTAATAAAGGGTCAAATGTTTGCAGACTTATCCACTTAGGGGAGGCATTTTATGCTAATTATATATTTTCAACTTTAATTTCTATTTTTAGAAGGTTATGCCAAATTTAAAAACTCTTTTCTGATCTAAGATTTGTATTTCTTTTATTAATTAATTGTATATGTCATGTTAAAGTCATATTGTATCCTAACATTCGGTGGCGAATCTTCTTAGGAACAGGAGGTGGCCATGGCCATCCCAAAATCTTCTAGTTCAAAGATATGTATACAAATAAAACAGTTAAAATTGTATGTACTTATATATATATCGCATAATTTCAAATATATATAAACCGGCGCAATGGCAAGACGAGGTCTTACAAGTCCCAGGTTACGTGTTTGAGCCCCAGCCTTGCAATTTTTGTATCTTTTAACTGTATTTTCTTTCCCCAAAATGGTTTAGCCAGGACTTGAACCCTCACACATAGGGTAAAACTAATGCTAAAATAACCACTGCGCTAACAAATTGCTTGTGCATCAAAATGGTTCCTGGTGTCATTGCACCCACAATAAAAGAAACAGCTCCGCCGTTGCTAACATTTTTAAGATTTGATTGTATTGTCTGAAGTATCATATTGTATACATGCCAGCATCATACCCATGTTTTATATGTCAACCACATCATGACCACAGGCTAAACAAACCTTACCATAGCGTCAATGCTCACCCTCTGGCAGGTGCTTAAAAGAGTGAGTAAGATTGATTTGATTTGAAGAATATATCAAAAATAGATCTACAGAATATGCGAGCTCACCCTCTTACCATAACTGATGTTTAATTGATATCTAAATTATGGTATCCATGGAGTGTTTCCAGAAAACAATCTGTGATCAAATATGATTGATGGCTTGGCTCTTTAGCCACAGCCTAAACCATCACTTAAGTCTTAACCATAGAAAAGCTTACTCAACAGACCATAATGGTAAATAAATGAGCAGAAGGTAAAAAACAGTTCAGAGACAGATTATTAATCAAAAGGAAAGAGCAATTATAAAGATGAAATGCAAACATCACCTTAAAACCAGATATGGAGAGTGAGTCGCCAGAAACATCGGCACCAGTAGTAATTTGATTGACCATGGATTCAACTGTTGTGTACAATGACAAATATACCTGCATAATAAACCCAAGCACAAACCAATATATAAAGAAATTAAAATTCACTGACACCTGTGTGTGTGCGCGCAACTGTGTTTGGGTAATTTATATTGTATATTGAATTTAGAAAATAAAAATTAGGCTTCTCGCTCTAAGTACATTACCTGTAAAAGAGCTGGTCTATCCTTGCTCACGCACTCAAATAACACTTGCAAGCAAAATTCCTTGAAATCAACATCGGATCTGCTAGCATTTTTCATTAGTTTATTTAGATACTTCACCTTTAAAATAAAGGAATGTAATTGCATATGCAGTAAGTCTATAATTAGTTATAGCATATTTGTCAATCATCTATGATCTTCACATCAATCTAGGGAATACCAGAACATTTTAGGAACCTACAAGAAACGAGTTTTGAAGGAGAGCACTCAATTAGGCGTGTCTAGCTAATTATGATGCATACGAAGGAATGTAATTGCATATGCAATAAGTCTGTAATTAGTTATAGCATATTTGTCTATCATCTATGATCTTCACATCAATCTAGGGAATAAAAGAAAATTTTAGGAACCTACAAGAAACAAGTTTTGAAGTAGAACACTCAATTAGGCGTGTCTAGCTAATTATGATGCATCCGATAGATGAAAGTGAACTTCTCACCCTTCAGAGTATTTTCAATATGCAGCATATTTTAATTGTACTAAAAGGTTTTTAGGTAAGAAATGAGCTATAGAGCCCATTTAATCATAATACAAGCCTAAGATTATCTGATCTAACCAGCAAAGTTATGATCTCTATCCTTTCAGCTTTTTAGAAGGTTTTAAGTTTAAAATGATATTACTGCAGGTTTTAAGGTTGTTAAGAGATGTCTATTCTATACTATATATAAAGGAAATATATGGTTTTGGGCTGGCTTTTTCACTTCCAATTATACCCTTAAACAAATTTACATATAAGAATGCTATATTGCTGGTGCCATTCAAAAAGATATAAATTTATATTATATTTGCTATATTGTTGGTGTCATTGAAAAAAATAAGTATAGTTTGTTACAATATGAAAGTGCAAAATATACCTAGAATTTTAATCAAAATCAAAATTTATATATGCATTAGCGCAATAAAGCGGACGGAGTGCCCGTCTGAACGCTAGTTATAATAAGTAACTAGGGTTGAGTATATGGGCTCGACCTATGGAATGATAACAGTGAAAACAAAGAATAACAGAAAATATTGTTCATTTTAATTTTCTGAGTTGGGTATTATTTCTCAACTCTCTTTTACTTTAGGAGTTAGAATAGCTGGGTTGTTGAGGAAAGGTTAGTTTAAATATAATAGAAATGTTCTACTTTAACAAGATTATGATGAACTTTGCCATTCCCTAGAAATATATCTTCAGCTCTGTTAGTTGATTGAAAATACAAAACAGTCCCAGAATCAAATTTTCCCTTCTAAAATCTCTCTCTGGATTCTCTATGTTTCGGAATTTTAATACTCCACTCCAAAGCTTTGTGATACATTTGGAATTAAGTTTTTGACATTTCTGGTGAGCATTGAATTTATTTGTGATTCCAGTTTTTTCTGGGTAAAAAATAATGCCCTCCACTTCGAAGGTGTTTCCTCACCTCTGAATTTGTTGGACAGCTCTCCTATACTGACTAATTTTTATGATTTCCATTCCTTTGTATTTGCTCCTTTTATTTTGTACTTGTTGAAAATAAGTTACCTTTCATAAAGAACAAATACAATTTCTTGAATTAGATACTCCATATGTGGAATCGGATTGATTCCATCCTTACATTTTCCGTTTATTTTCTGCAGTCCGGGGGCTCCAAATATCCCTATGATAGGTGCCCTTGGATTTGTTTGCTTGACAATCATTTCATTATTAATTTATTTAAGGGAGTCACTGACCAGTTATTATTATTTATCAAAAAAACTAAGAAACATTTTCACAAATCAGAAGACAAAATAGAGTTAAATACTACAAATATAACCAAGCAGGACATGGGATAAAAAGATAATCTATAAATATGAACTTACCTATTATACCACGCAGGATCACAGCAAAATTGTGCAAAAGCAATCAAACTAGGATCAGATGAGAAGGTACTGACCAACTGATCAACAGTGATAGAACCAGATCCACTGTGGACATCGGTGATTGTATCAGATGCTTTTAAACTTGTAAGGCCAAACACCTAGATGAAGCAAAAAAACTATAAAGTTGGAGTATAATACTGTGTAAACTCGTGTACCAATATCAAACACTATGCGATTTCAACCTTGTGCATTGCCCGTGATAGCAGTGACTGACATCCAATGGGATCATCAACATATGAACAAGCTCCGACTTTTCTTTTGATAAATAGAATACCAGAATTAAACGGATTATTCTTGTCGCCAAAATTCCACCAAGGTTTATCTATTATTAAGTGAAGAAATTGGAGTTCTCATTTAAAAAGTATATAATAATTCCAAAAAATCTTAAATCGGTAAATGATTACATAAACAGAATAATAATTTGTGCTTACCTTCAGGGATAAAGTCTATCACTTGAGGCCAGTAGCGAGGTCCACAAACACGTATAGTTTTCAACTGTAACCATCAATGCCAAAATATTAGATCTACACGTGATTTTCTTTAACCCAACAATAATAAGTATATTATTTTATTCTAAAATAAAAGTTAAGTCATACAGAAGAATTGTGCGGAAAAAAAGATTAACTAATCAAGACAAATTGAAGTGACATTCAGAGAATTAGACTTACAATAGTTCGTTCGGGCAGAAGGCAAGGAGTGACCTCACAAAAGCTTGACTCTGCATAATGCTCAGTTTCTCTGACTGTGACCTCGATGGGAGCATAAACAGGAAGACCTGTGTCAACATCAACAGTCTGAATCCATCGCGCCTCTGTAGCAAGGACATAAAGATGGCGAAATGCCTGCAAAAAACAAATTTCATAAATCATGATCTTAAAGAGTAAGCCGTAGAACATCCAAGATTTATAACAAGGGACAGTAATCCAGCAATCCTCGTACATACCTGAAGGTGGCATCTGTTATCATTTGGACCCATGGGCAAACGTGGATATAGAGTAATGAGTAGAGCAGCAATGGAACTGCTGTTTGTTGAAAATGTTCTCATTCCACCACCGAGAAATAAGAAACCAGTAGCTAAGCTCACCTACAGCGGCATATTTGTACAACGAAAATTTAGAATAGAGAATGAAGAAAACTAATTAACAGCCATATTAGAAAGAAAAAAAAGGTAATATTTAAGGATATGCATAATTTGGTCTGACTATAGATCATGTTCAGATGTACAAGAGTAAACTAGCCTTTCTAGTTTCCAAACGAGTATATCTCTATAAATTTGAATAAGGGTTGTTTTACAAAGTGAACTTCAAACTGATTCTCTGATATAATCATAAAGGAAGTAGTGCATATCTCCAAAAAAATCCCTTTGACATTTTATATTTCTAAGCATGCATGAGACGAGAAACATTTGCACATATGAATACGAAAGCAGTCTTTTTGTACAAGAATTCAAGTTCCAGAGCCCACAAAGTATTCCTCATATATACAGGATGTGATATTTTATCTTTTTAATCATCTTACCAACCAAATTTTATATAGCCAGATTTTATATTTTAAATTATAATAGCAAAATGATATAAAAAGACAACTAGAACTTACGGCCATCTGAATACCATAACTTGACTGCCCGTCTGCACAATTTCTGCTCCTTAGGAATCTCAACAACCGAAAGGTCTGTAAATGTCCAGACCCTGCCATTACCTGTAAATGTCATGCATAAGTTTAATCATCGAATTTTATCCATGATGTTAATCCTTAATCAGCTTACAATGAAAGGAAAGGGGTAGCAGATACCACAGATAGGGAAAGAACAATAAGGTGGAGGCATGTTTCCAATGTGCCCCGGTCAATATAACGAGATAGTCCCTTCGGAAAAAACTTTCCACTTGTAGGGGAAACAGGCTTGATCTGCGAGACTCGAAAAATTAGAACAAACCAATTAACATCCATTCAGGAGTTAGGCAGCATAATTCTATAGACCAACCTCATTAAGAAAGTACATAGCAAACTCATAAAGTAATTCCTGTGCGTTTCCATTTCTTGTGCCAGCAAAAACCAGTCCTGACATGGTAATAAGCAACAAGTTTAATGATAAAGATATGATATTATCACAATCACTGAGTTGGTGCTAGCAAGGAAGTTAAAACAATCTGTGTTATCATCCGGGAAAATAGTAGCAACGAGGATTTAAATAAATGCTTTCAGTTGAATAATTACCTTTGTAATAAAAATAATTTAAGTTATATTCATCATAAAAGGAATGTAAAGACCAATGAACATTTTACCAAGAGATATGCAAGCTCCAGCCACAATATTAACATAGGCCTGCATAAAAGCATCGCCATCCATATCATCAATATCATTGTCATCACCACTGAGGCCTTCCACACCACATCTGACAATTTCAGGAATTTGGGACCAAACCCAATCTTTTGAGGGATGAACACTACAAAAGAACGAATAGGAATATATCAAAATAATAGTGGCACAGATCCGAATAAATTGTGGCATTAACATAAAGATACCAGAACAAACCTGCTCCACATTATTAAATTTCGAGCAATGACACGAAGCATGATGAAGTCCGGCCGTACATATTGTAAATCAAAGCGTGTATTGGGAATTGAGAGCCTAGACGCCACAGCCTCAGCCTCTGTCTGTAACAAGAATACAGTCCAATGTTACCAGGACTCCTAGAAAGCAAAGGATGCCATATTCATAACTGAACTCAAAATTGCATACTAATATATCAATTATAATGGTTAACGAAGCTAAAATTATGTAGGCAATGATAATACTAAACTAGTTCAAACCAATCTCTAAATGTAGAAACTAAAATTGCAGAAGTAGATAAAAGACTTCTTGTTGACATATTTATCACTTATTGTAGAGTGAGTTCATAGTAAGTACTTTCAAAAACATTAAAGCTAGGGCAATTGTCGCTCCAGGTGCTGTGACATCTATATTGATTGTTGTCCCATCCATCATCTATAATAAAATGAAAATGTATGAATTAGTTATGCAAGAGACAATCCCATCCACAAATATCTCATATACAACTTTATTTTTAATTTATGATGGAGAAAAGTGGTGAAATGAATTCACTGAACCTGGGAAGAACCACGATTTTCATCCATTGAGATTGTCGAAAAATGTGATCTCTCCTGATGCAGAAGTACTTGAGTGTTAAATAAAAAACATTATAAAGTAGTCCAAATTGCCATGCAACAGAGGATCAAAATTGAAATTTCTTACAGGAATTTGAATCTAAACTTATAAACTGGTATAAAAATGAGAGGATAAGGTTCTCAACAAGGGAGGAAAAAGAGGAGATGGTTATTAATTCCATAACATACATTGTGAACTTTGCCACCAATGTAGAGAAACAGTCTATTCACAAATGAGTCTATAAACCCAAGTGCATCTTCTCCCCGCCCTTCAGGAAAAATATCTCGATTAGATAAAGAATAAAAAAACTGCAATCCAAAAGCTGACATTTATGTATACATTCATACCCAATGCAACAAGACCCAATGCAAATCCTGCAGAAACAGCATGACCCTCTCGCTCAAGAACATTATCACCCCCGCTACGGCGCCCAATTTCACCCTAGAAAAGATGCATATAGATATAATGATTAAAATGACCTACTAAAGCGTTTCCCCACTTGGTGGGGTGGGCAATGTAATAAACAATGCCACAATGTCTTGTACCAGATGATACTCAAGAAATTATATAAGAAACATAAGTGACAAATTAAAGCAGATACTGAAACTCCACAAGCTCTATCTCTGCCAGAGAAAACAAAGTACAATTACTCAGAAAGAAAATGAACCATACATACAAAAACTGATAATGATAATAAAAAATGGGATCTGTACATACCATACAAATGACACTGCAAGAAACCCACAACCTCAATAACCAATTTGAAAACATGATCCCACAAATGATAATGAAATACAAACACATCAAAGCTGAACATTAATTGTACAATGGGAAAGAGGCGACAAAAATAAAAATCGTAACGGTTGGCAAAACGATCGAATCAAACCACAGACTATGGTGGCATAAGTAATATTAGCTCAACCTAATCGATCTATGTTCACTTTATCTTGATGGCATTAATGAATTTGTTAAAAAGCATATTTAACAAGTGCTTATTATGACTTGAATAATTTAGAAACTTGTATTTCAGTTTCACAATGAGGTTGTGCAAATTTTCATATACAAGAGAGCAATGTTCCACAAATCGAGTGCTATGTCTGAGTTTGCATTTTTCGGGGTCAAATTTGTGTTAACTCGGAGGTAAAAAGGTTTTTGTTAAAGTCGGAATACAGACCGACACGTCGCAAACTCGGTAAACTCACATGCCAAGATTACTAAAAATCACAAGTTTACCGTTAAAAAACACACTTTTGTTTTGGCCCATTATTTTTGGGGGTTCCCTAACATTAGAAACGTTAACGCAGAGATAAAAAGACAATCTTTCTGAAACGTGAATTACAGAGTCGGAAAGAAATTCTTCTGAAACCCCAACCCTAAGTGTCTGAACAAAGGATTCTGACGCCGAGGATCGCGACGCCTGAAAGATTATTCGCGATGCCGAGGATCGCAGCATTTTTGTGAGTTAGTTTTGTATTTAGATGCTAAGTTGAGCATAACGCATTATTTTGGCGATTGGGTATACTTTGCCTTTTTAATTAAGTCGTATTTTACATTATTAACCAATTTACAGTATTATATTAGCTTATATATGTCATGTATATAATAATTTTTTTCTAATTTTAATTTTAGGTAAACTCGTACGAGTTTACGAGTCAAGTTTACCTAAGTAAAACGAGTTGAGGTGAACTCTCGAGTTGTAAAACCTTGCAAGAGAGTATCTCGAGAAAGGAAAAATTGAAAATTAAGAAAACTATATCGAACAAAAAAATAGAGAATAATCAAAAATCCCCCTCAAGATGGAGCGTACATAATATGCATTCAGCTTTTTAAATATACAACCAGTCTAAGGTCCCCATAGAGGTTTGATGAAGATACCAGCTAACTGGTCATTTGAGCTCATTTTAGAGGTTTAATGATACCTGAAAGGATCTCCTTGGAATTAGCGAATTAGCTACACTAATTAAGGATTTGATTGATCATTTGTAATTATTACTGATTCTATTTTGTGACTATAAATAAGAACTATATGTGGCCATACTTCATACCATTAACATGACACATATTACATTCTTACATAGTTGAATATCTCAGGCAGAAGTTCAAGTATAGAATTAATAGGAGATAAAGAAAAGAAATATACTTACCAATAAAACCTGCATTGTTTGTGGATGAGCAGAACTTTCATAAAGAATCCCCAATGACATTAAAGCCGCTGACTGAAAGAAAATCATAATAAAAATGAAACTTGAAAATAATCATAGGGTGGTGAAAGTAATACTACTGCACACAAATGGCAATAGCAATACTACCAGACATGTTAAAGGGAAACACAGAGAAAGTAAACTTGGAATTCCATATATTCGTTTGAATCTTTTTCTTAACTCAAGATTCACTTCACATTACAGATTACATAGGAAACTCATCCTACACTTAGCAGGAGCTTAACATGCACCCAGGGCACGCAAACTTGCACTGCCAGCTACCAAGCTCTTAGGCAGTTATTTATAGCTGCCTGAGCTGATGTTCTAACTTTATGTGGCACTAACAGACTGACAAAAGGCCAAAAAAACACTAATACAAGCTGCTATTATTTACAGCAGTGTTCCCAACTAGAATGCTCACACAACAAATTGAATGCTACTAATGGAATCGGTAGAAAGAGACAAACTGAAAACGTGTAATCTGTAAGCTGAACTTTTGATTTTACTAGTGATCTAAGATACATACAGATTAGGAAACTAATAGTGTATTCTAGAATATCCTGAAGTTAGTTAACTAGAACAATTGATTCAGTTATGCTGAGGTAGCTGTGCCAGCAGTCACAACTAACACTATCTTTTCAATTCTTACACGTGAGAGTTATAAAACAAGTTACATGTCAGTTTATAGAGAGAATCCATACTCTAAAAGCTATTAATACAAGAATCAACTTCTTCTTCAACAGACAAAACATGGTATTTTGAAGCCACAACTTTGGGAACTTAAACTCTTTCTGATGTTAGATTAACAAGCATCAGTTTTCTCTCCTACACCCACCCAACCATATACATGACCCCACCCCCCACACGACTGGGCGTGCGGTAAAAGAAGCCATTCTGAAGTGAACATATATGTATTATGAAAGAAAGATACCTGGAGCAAGGTTGGAACCTCTAACTCTGGATAGGAAGATGGATGCCGTACAGGAATATGAACATAAAGTAACTGCCACAAGGTACTACAGTCAGTTTTCTTTAAATAAAGTTTGATAAATCAAACATATAAGAAACATAAGCAGGGGGCAAGAATAAGACTGGGTATTACCAAACACTTTGTGCAATAAAAAAGCCAGATTTCATTCACCAACAGAAAAGAAATAAAGCATACAATCTTCTATAAATTTGCAGGTTAATGTACGTACATACATAAGCACACGTGTAAAACAAAAACTATTTGTCTGAGCATATTCTTTTTACTCCTATTAAATGATAATAAATTCATTCTGGCTGAGTAAGTGATTACAAAAACACGGTACAATGATATTTCTTAACAAAAGAGTGGAAGGGGGGAGATAGGGGCATGGAATTCAATCAGAAACAGTGTCCTAGAATTTATAGAAAACAAGCCATCCAAGCACAATTTACACCCCTCATTCCTAAAAGTCATCCCACAAGCAGAATCATATCACTGAATTGAGCTTATTTTGAGCAAAACTTACTAAATAGATGTTCAATAAATTAGTTTGGAACACGGATATACAATTGAGAAAGCTTTAATTTACGATGCTTTGAAAAGAATTAGTTTTTTCGATTTCAATCCAGTTTGAGATGCCTCTGCTTCAGTTTCATTAGATTGAATTCTGTGTTTCGCGACAAAATGATAAGTGATGTTCATTCACAATAAAAAGTAATGAAATTGTGAATATAATAGGAAAAAGGCTATGTTGTTAATCCCAGATAGTGTCGCGTAGCGCCGACCCCCTAAATTGCTATAGCAGCAGTATAGCTGCTATTGCAAAGACTAAATATAAGTGTAAAATTTAAACATAAATACTCAGCAATAGAAAAATACACAAAATTAAAGAGACTGTCATACATAATAATTATGTTCAAGTTTGACATTTCCCCTTTAAAATATGTATTTTAATCAATAATTTATGTCATGCTAAATATAAGAAATCAAATAATTTATTTAATAGTTTCAGTTATTTATTTTTATCAGACATGAGGATTTTTGTTTCAGTTTTTTTAGTCAAAAAACTCCAACCACTGTAGACATTTGTTAGACATTAGGAATATACTTGGCCCGTTTGTTAGACACTTAGGCTTTGTTTGCAAGTTTGGAGAGGAAGGGAGGGGAGGGTTTTGGGAAAAAGGAAGGAACAAGTGGAAGAAATAGAGGACATTGGGAGAGGAGGGCTTTGGGAGGTTCGTTTTTCTTATCTATGTTGTTATAATAGTTTGAAAGTTAAAAATACATTAATCATAAGCACTAATTTATCATTCTCTAAAAAAATACATTTTCAAAAAATGTGAAAGATTTCACCATTTTTTCCTATATTTCCAACCCCCCAAAACTACCCCTTCCTCTACCCTCAAAACTCCAAAACAAAGTTAGGCTTTGTTTGCGAGTTTGAAGGAGAGAGTAGGGGAGGGCTTTGAAGGCGAGAAAAATGGAGAGATCTTTCCTCATTTTTTGAATGAGTATTCTTTTAGAAAATCATAAATTAATGCTTATGATTAATATATTTTTAATTTTAAGAATATTATAACAACATAGATTCTCAAGATCTCAGGTTCGATTCTCTCCGGTGTCAATTTGGGTGGGGCTAATTTAGCTTCTTCAAAAATAAAAAAAATAAAATCCTATAACAACATAAGATTGAATTTGATGAATTCATATAAATCCTCCTGTAATGCAATTTTAGAGTTCCACTAAATTCGGAGGATTTTGTATTATGAAGATAAATGACCCCCCAAAACCCTCTTCTCTCAAGAGTCCTCTATTTCTTCCACTTGCTCTTTCCTTATTTCCAAAGCCCTTCCCCTCCAAACTAGCAAACAAAGCCTTAGACATTAGTAAGATGCTTGGCTCATTGTTTGGTTTATAATAGGCCCATTATGTGAGACAAACCCTAAAGCTGAGATGTCCATTCTCAAAACCCTAAATATAAAACATCATCTCCAAAAGCACCACTCTCACATTCTGGGACGGATCCAGGAATTTTTAGTGGAGGCAAGATTACATATTATAAATGTATGTACAAAATTACAATATACATGCCATCATTATCATTACGTGTCACAAGTTGACGACTCAGATGATGAGCTGAGTGACATGTCTGCTATCATTATCATTTGCGGCCATTATCACTGCCATTGTTGAATGTGCGTAGCAGGCAAATGGTGATGCAGCAGAAGCTTCCTCTGCCACACCATCCCTCTATCGCACGCTATCGACAACATAGAGCAAAGCTATGAAAATAATTTTATATTTCATTCAAGCTATAATCTGCTATCTTAGTGCCAAGAAGTGCAACGATTTCATCATAAAAATTTATGTCTTGTACCTTTGATACTGCCGGTTGCATAGTGCCTCTATAAGAAGATGCTAGGCCGAGCATTAATCCTACACTAGTACTTTCATGCTCCTGAAAATATGCAGTGACAATAACATGACGTTATACAATAGAAAAGTTGAAAGACAAATAAAAAGTAAGAGAAGATGGAAGATTTGTCCCCAACAAGTTCATTGAAATTAAGTGAGTGATCCAGCGTCAACTGTCTAGGTAGTTATAATGAGGCCGTTAAAACCAAACAGTGCTGATTCCCCTACTCAATAATTCAAGTTTCCTTAAGTTTAAGTTCACTGACTCCAGTTGTTCTCACAAAAAGACTTCTGTTGAAAAAATAACTCTAAAATTCTAAAATGAATAAGTGGTTTAATTATCTAGTTGCACTTTACCTCCTAAACTTTTTTAACTGGTTAAATTATTCATTCTAGAGAGAAGAGACAAATATCCATCCTAATTTTCACTTCAAAGGTCTGAAAATTTTGAACTTTATTGATGTATGAGTTACAAATTACAGGCTTTAATCATAGACTATTAAACCTGAATCCTAATTCTTAGAATTTGGATTGGACTTTGTAAGGTGAGGGATTTTTCTCACTTTTGAACACTTTTTCAAATCATATCTCATCCAATGTGGGACTCTCAACACACCCCTTCACGTCTAGGATTAAACATCTGAGGTGTGAACTAAGTAGCCTGATAACAAGTGGCCCAACGGATCTAGAATAGGCTTTAATACCATATTAGGTTGATTAGTAAGGTGATGGATATCTCCCGCTTATAAAAGCTCTTTCAAACCATTATCTCATCCAATGTGAGACTATAAATACTGATAAATATAATAATCAATAGGAGACATAAAATCTCTCTTTATTACAACACATTGATATAGTGATATGTACAAAAGAAAAATAGGAACAAATGGATCATTCTATCTTTCAATAGTGTTAACACTCCACGTGAAGTTGGGGATGTGTTATCAATCAACTTGTAAGTTGTAAAAAACGCTTTGTTGGCAAACCCTTAGTATAGCTAGAGCTCAAAAGGAACATAGGCAATTTGTTGGAAACAAAAAACTCATTAATGCTTCACTTTCATGTACCTCTTTAATGTTCACTTCCCAAATAGTTTAGCTCCATTGTATAGCAAGTAGAACAAGTTCAATGTATCTTAGGAAGTAGTGATCATTTACTCTCATTGTAGTTACCATGTATAGAAATTAAGCAAGCATGTTGTTGAGTGCTATGCAATTCAAGCACATTCAGAAAAATTGTCTCTATTTTTCACAATTTTCCAACTTAACCTCGATGAAGTGTGTATCTATCTAAATATCTTTGTCTGATCATGTTGAACAAGATTATAACCTATGTTTGTAACCTTAGTTTTTGTCACAACAATTTAATAGGATCTTATACTTCACTTTCAAATCATCTAGTACAATTTTCATCCATGAACTGGCTTGCAACACTAATAGCAAGTGCTATTGTTTGGCATGTGCCAACTACCAAGCATATCCATTCCTCTACTACTAAGCTTTATCAACCTTGGGATTTTCATCTTTATTACGCATCCAACGATTCTACTCAATGAGAACACATGTAGGCTAACATCTCTAAGTATGCTGGTCTCCTTAAGGCAGTCTAGTACATATTTTCATTAAGAGATGAAAATACCTAGTATAGAGTGGCGCAACTGGTAAAGTTGTTGTCATGTGACTGGAAGGTCACGGGTTCAAGTCCTGGAAACAGCCTCTTGTGTAAAAAATAGGGTAAGGCTGCGTACAATACACCAAATGGTGGGACCCCTTCCGGACCCTGTGTATGCGGGAGCTTTAGTGCACCGGGTTGCCCTTTAGAGCATGCTACTTCAATGTCATGAAGGTACCTTAGTTTCCATAGATACTTCACCTCAAATTCAATGGCCCATTTCTCCTCTAAGTTGCTTCTCAACTAAATAACCCTACTATGATATTTGAAACAAATACAAGGAAAACGTTTAGTTTACCTTATTGTGAATATTCAAAGAACAATGTATGATCACCCTGACTTTGTCTATATCCCAAGGAAATTATTAGAATTTGGGTCGGGTCTAACTCAACCCAACAAAACCAACTTGTAAGATGAGACTTTCCTTGCACGTATAATCATAGTCCAACCCGTTAGAGTTGTGTGAATAGTCCAATGTAAATACTTTTTTCCATTAAGGCGATAGGTTAGATGAATGACTGGAAGATCATTACAATTTATACAGGTCAAAACTCTGAACAGAAAGGCTGGCATTGGATTCGTAGATGAAGGTCGTACAGCTTATGTCAAATTTAAGCTTTGGGGAGAGAGAAATATAGGTGAAAATTGAGAAATCTTTCACATTTTTTGAAATAGTATTTTTTTAGAGAGTGATAAATTAATGATATGATTAATATATTTTTAATTTTAAAAATAATATAACAACATATATTAAATTTGAAGAATTCATATAAACCTTCCCAAATCCCCCAAAACCCTCCTCCATTACAATTTTTTAGTTCCCTCAAATGAGGAGGGTTTTATATTTTGAAGAAAAACAAACCCCCCAAAGCCCCTCCTTCCAATGTCCTCTATTTCTTCCACTTACTCCTTCCTTTTTTTCCAAACCCTCCCCTCCCTTCCCCTCCAAACTCACAAACAAAGCCTTAGAGAACAATGGCCAAAAAAGGATGTTTACTTGAAATCTATCTAAGTAGAGGAGGCCAACAAGCACATTGGTATTGGTGTGACAACCTACAGTAGCAGAAAGGCAGGATGTGAATGCAAAATGAACAAAGGTTAGATGTTGATGGTACAGGTAGTGGTGGTCTCAGGAAAGCCAACCTTTCATACTGCAGCAGCACTGAAAAGTAGGCACAATGAAGGTGTAGTGAAAGCAATGAAAGCAGCACAAATTGGCTGCGGTAAGGCAACTAGGATTTTGATACAGAAGCAGATTCTCCCAGATCAGCGACTCTATTACCAACTTAAAAGGTTTGAATAATTGGAAATTTATAGATTGATGAACTACAAATTATTTTCTCTAAAATATGAAACTTGAATCCTAATAAATGAAGAATAAAATGTGTCCTAATAATTACACACTCTAACAACAATATGTACAGAAAAAGAAAAGGAGAGAATCAAATGGACTTAGAGCAGCAGCAGCGACAAATTCATGCCATGAAAATAATTGTTTCAATAGAAATTTAAAGCTAATTATTTCATCAATGCTCGCATAAATCACCATCATTAGAACAAGTATTAAGGGTGCTAAAAATTGATAAAGACCATTGAGCACCAGATATACCTGAGAAATGTACTGATAAATGTCAGTAACACTTAATACACGCAGAAATCCATGCAGTCCTAGAGCAAGGAGTAGCCCGGCATGAACAGAACTTGGTTCCTCAGGTTTATTATATGCTATCCATGTTCTCGACATTTTACCCTGCAAAGAGGTTATATGCATTTTTTTTAAATAAGCTATTCGCCAAAAAAATTCCAGCCAAGAGAAGTGTAACCAAGTTATAGAATAATCAAGTCTCAGACCCAGAGCTTTGTATCACTAATATTGTCTTCCGGCTGGAATATGTTAGAAAACAGTAAGAGACTTCTCAAGGTTTTGTTGTGTCTTTAACCAATTTTTAACATTACAGTCTTCAAGAGTTAGCAATGCCACTTTAACTTAGTCACATTACATATAAGTTTAAGCAGGTACACAGATTCTTTTTATATTACTAATGACAGGTAGTTAACTCAAATCAAAAGTGGTTCATTCAGTTGAACAATGGTTAATTAAAATAATCAGAAGTTGACTAAAATGAAAACGGGGTATTTGGGAGTGATCAACATGAAGCATAATTTATAGTCAGCACAAGTAGTGTATGTTGATTGTATTCGAATCCTGTACTGTCCTTTCTTTAATATTAGCTTTTGAAGTTTCCTTAGAGGACAATTAAATTGACCCCTAAACATAGGGTTTTGTTTACTTTTAAAATTATACTTCTATTTTGTGTGTGTGTGTGCACGTGTATGTGTGTGTGTGAACATCAAAGAACAAAATAATATCCTAGCCAAAAAAACAAAAAAAATATCAAATACATAACCTCAAGAATCGATATTAAACCTGGAGAGGGGCTAGTCTAAGCCCAGCAGCAACAGCATTATGAAACTCGGGCCAAGACTTGAGTTCTTGGATATTCCTAATGTTGGGATCAAGGTTAACCTGTGAGTATACAAAATCATTCGAGTTAAACAATACAAAAACTACTAAATAGTTTGACAAGCCAAAACATGTATTATGAGTATAGTCAATCACAAGCTCTCAACTTACAGTTGCATTCTGTTGGGCCGGCAACCGACCTGCCAGTACAAGCTTTGGTACACTGAAAGTCTAAATGATTTGAAAACAAATCTATCAGAAACAATATATTTCGATAAGAAAAAATGTAAAAATTCTCACAATGAAAACAAAATAGGACAAAAAAAATTAAATACAAGAGCACCTCAGTTAAGAGAGTATGTATGGTTGCGAGGGTAAATGCCCCACGTCCAAGAGGGAGTGAAGTGGTTCTTTGGGCAAGGTGCCACAATTGAGTCTTCACAAATAGTAAAAAGAAAGTGTCAAAGGAACAGAGTCTTTCATAAGAACAAAATACCCAGTCAGCAAGAGTAAAGAGCATATCACAGATTCACAGCAACAGAAAGTAATGCATGTAACAGAAGAACTGATTACAAGCCCAGTTTCATTTTTTTCAGAAAATTTTGACAGAACAATTACAGATTGTGGAATAAAAACTTAGACTGCAGCTGGGAGAAATTATTAACTGAGCTTTTTTCCTGTATAAGAGCAACAAAACAACCAAGAGCAATGTACAGGATGCCAGTTATAAATTTCTAAGGTTACTTTCATATCAGGATTAATGATTTAGGCCCAATAGAAAAAAATCTAAAAGAAAAATTAACAATCATTATTAACAATAACCAAGTTAAGCTTTTTTAAATAGAAAAATGTCAAAAGGGAGAAAAAGTACAGGTAAAAATAACCATATTTTACTTTTCATATACATACCCATGACACCGTAATCGTTGAATCAAAATAATTCTATCTTCCCTTTAAAAAAATGCTCCAATCTTAATACCAATTGAAGTACATTATTTCATTTACCTTAATAGCATCAAATGTCAGAACCTAATGATTTGTAAGACCTTGAAAAACCATAACTTAAACTCAATTTGATGATAATAACAAAATTAAATCTGAGCTCAGAAGTCTTGCAACTTTAAGACAAGAAAATTAAGGAATAAAGTGAGGGAACAAAAAAGATTGAATAATCCAAGTACTCCCTCCGTATTTTATTATAAGTCGTTTTGAGATTTTCACGTATATTAAGAAATGTGGTTAATTTTGTATTGGAAAGTGAAATTATGAATGATTTGACAAAATTATCCCTTATTAATGACATGGGAAAAAGAGATTAGAAGAATAGAAATAAGAGATAGTAATAAATAATAAAGGGTATGATAGGAAAAAAAATCATTAATGATGCATTGGTATTGTAAAGTGACTTATAATAAAACTAAAACATTTTTTCTAAAGTGACTTATAATAAAATACAGAGGGAGTAATATTCTTAGCAAGTCAGCCCTTTTCCGTCAAAATTCTACATTACGAACAAAGGAGTAGACAACATCAAATGAGACAAATATCATAGAAAGGTGTACCTGCTGGAGGTCCTGATCAGAGGCACTGTGGTTAACAGATGTTTGAATTGCTACAGGTCTTGAAGAGCACAAAAGGCGTCTAACCTATTAAAGGTAGCAAGAGCAATGACTTAGTAAAGAAACAACAATTTGCACTAGAACAACACTTCAATTGACAGTGGCAAGGAAGTAAAATGAAGTTCTAAGATAACAGTTCCACTGACAGACGGTAGAGCATGATAACAAACCAACTTTAAGTAACCATTGGTCTCTCATAACTATACATTGAGCCATATTAACTGTTGAAGTTGTATGATTTTAGATAAGGAAGGAAGAGAAATAATAAAAACTTTGAATTGTGATTATGGTTTCAAACATCATAACAGCAGCCTTCGTGAAACAACAGCCGGGTGCTCCCATACCTCAACACTCGTCTGACTAAAGCTAAGCTAACTGATGCTAGGCAAGGAGACTACTGGCTAAGCCTTTGCAGACTAGGCCCGGTGTTAAGACCAATAATGTTTTTTTCTTGGTTTTTTCATTTTTGCTCATCTGTTGCTACCTAGAACCCTCCACTGTGCCACCCAACATAAATGTAGCCCTGCATCTTTCGCTTTCAAAACATATTCTCAACAAGTTTACCATGTGCCTCTTTTTTATTTTCTCAATCAAAAATGCACAAATTCTGAAAATTTCTCTAACTCTAGATTTTCAATAAACATGACAAATAAAAAATAAAATCCTCTGGACTCATTAGTACGAATGACAATAAAGCAGTATTACTTCTTTGCCTAAAATAATTGCTCTTAAATTGATGTTCAAAATTTGCACCCATTTCTACAATCTACCAGTGTTGTTAAATAGAAGCTATAGTGGCACTGTCTGTACCTCTATAGCGTAGCGGAATTCAGACAAATCGCTATTGTTCCACAATATGCTATTGTCCCGTGATACGCTATTTAGTTGTATGGCTGTTATAGTGGCGCAGTAACACTATTGCGCATAGCAGGATTTTAACAATCAGCTATTTTCCACTAGCCACAGTTAACAACATTGCAATCAATAGACAAGCCATGCTAGGATGTGAAGATATGTCAAGTAAAAATAATCAAATCATTTTCCAAAATTCTTATCAAAACTGACCTCATTCAACCTCAGATCACGACCATAACGCAACTGTGTGCTAGAGTTGAAAATATGCTCCATACCATCTAACATAGACCCATCAACTGAATCTGTGTCTTCAAGCTTAGTTCCTTCCAATCCAATTGCATCAGAAATAGTAGAAGATATTGTCACCGGATGCAGATTAAGCATATAAGGTGTAGACATGGAGATTACATTCACATTGGTCGGTGTTTCGATTTCCTTATACTTGCATTCACGTGCCAAAGTTGACATCGCCAAATCTTGCCGACCAAGAAGGACATAAGCAGCAGCCGGCCAGTCATTTGGAGAAGAATCTCGACATTTGTCTAATGCCTAAAAGCATAACAGCTATAAGGTTTAAAAGTACAGGAAGTACTGATAATATCTTGTCAAGGATAATATTTAAAAAGCAGAAGTACTATGGTCGCAATGCAATTACATGCAGAAAATAGGAGTGAGACATGGAAAAGAATCAAAGAAACACTAGGCAATGTCTGATTAGTCAGAGTCATCATGATGAACATCAGAATCATGTAAACAGAAGTAAATCAATAGGCAATTTAAAACATAGGACAAAAAGACAGGCTACTACAATACATACTCTATGAAAAATATTGTAAAATCATTTACATTAATTGCCAAAAAGTTAATGATATGTAACAAATATTTCACACCACTTGAGTCGATCTTACATGACGAAGTGGAAGAGATACACCGGAAGGCAGGGAGTCGAGCTGTTGAAGTCCAAACCTTTCACCAACCATTGCTAAAACAGTAAGCTCTTCCTTTGAAGAATGTGACCCCGTGGTAATGTTACAGTAAACACCAGAAGAAAGCTTCTTTCCTACCAAATTAGCACCAGATAGTATACTGTAAAAGCAAACTATTTTTCGCGCCAAACTAACCACGTGGTAACCATCTTTGCGGACTAGAGACGGAAGATCACTAATATTAGCATAACTAAATCCGTGCTGCAAGCAGTTCTCAAGCCATCTGAATAAACTTGGAGGAATTTTAGGGGAAATGGTTGTTCCAGACTTCAAAAACTTTTTACAGAAGATGGGGAAATCACGGATGTAATGGTCCAAGTAGTTGTCCTCACCAAGAAAATTGGCAATGTTGCATAAGAGAGCTGCTAGATGCTCCAAGTCCCTGTAGTCAACAACTATCATGTAGAATCTAGGCAAAATATATTTTAACAGAAAACGAAAATGGAAAAATGAATTACAAAGGAAAATACAGCCTAAAGTACACGATGAAATGCATAAAGCAGAAAAATTTAGAAAAAAACCAAAAGATATTAAACAAAATAGTGGTCAATACTCGCGCACAGCGCACAATTTTTTCGGCCAGGAAGCATAGTAAAGCAAGTTTAACCCCGTTACTTCACAGCTAAACCTAAAGACTTTGCAAAACACAATGAAGTAGAATATGACAGATGGTCTTGGCAATAAATTTTGCAATATAAAACAGGACTAAGACAGACCATGAACTGATCAATTATCTTTACATTTAGCAGTTATAAACTTTTAATAACAACAGCCAGGAACAGATTATTACATTGAAGGGAGTAGCTATGTTGTGAGGGGGGCAATGGTCCCCCCAAATATTTTGAATATTCTTGATAAAGTTATTTTTTTAAAACATGAAATTCTTAATGGTGTTAAACCCCTTTAGCTTCCTCATAACATAGAGCTTAAATAGTAACAAAAAGAAGAATAAAGCCCCTCATGTGTCAAATAAACCTGAAAACTAAACAAGTACTACGTCTGTCCTTATTTACAAACCCTACTTATCACATATATAGAGAAAATTTTATAGTGTAATTAATGCGTACAATTAGTGTATGACTATAACTAAATTACCCTTTGTGTATAGATGCATTCGATGTTGACTTTTCATATTTCGACACAAATTTGAGGTATTAATAAGGGATATATTTGGAAAAATAATAATAAGTGCATCTAGAAACTTGCAAAAGGGCTTATATTTAGGAACAAACAAATGTTCCAAAGGGGTCTTATAATTAGGGACAAAGGGAGCATAAAATGGATATTGTTTTAGACCATTTATATTCATATGAAAATATCACTGACAGGAAAGTGTTGGGATATCATCAAGAAATGAAATAAAAGTAATAGGTGGCTACATGGCTTAAGCTTATCCACATTCTGATCATATCAAGCTGGCATGAGAACACGGAACTAAAAAGTAAAATGTAATATAGATTAATGGCTAGGGTCACTAAACCCAATCAATCAGCGGCTCCCTAAACAAACAGGGTAGCACCACTGGACAAAATGCCTAACTGGATAGTAGTTACTTATAAAAGATGAGCTGAAGAAGCTTTAGCGAGGATGCTAGAGGCTAAAATGAAAAGGCAACCAAAGGAAATTAAAAATAAATATCAGAGACAATGTAAAGAAATACCTTTTGCGGAGATTATCCAATTTCAGGCTCTCATAGAGCGCATGAAGAGATTCCAGACATTCTACCAACAGTTCAGTATAAAATGGCTCTTCAAAACTGTGTTTACCATCTATAGATGATGTAGAGGAATTTGATTCCAGCTGATAAAGTGGCACAGCACAAGATTTTCCAAACAAGGAGTTTGTTTTGCAGAAGTTAGTGTGAAATTGGCTGCTGAGAAGGAACTTCCAAGCGTCATGTGACACCAAACCAGAATGCTTTTGAGGTATAATGTTAGATTTTCTGCAGATTTTCATAATTACTCGACAAAAAGAATCCCATTCTGAATCGACACTGGATTCAGCTTCTGAGAAATCAGTGGGATAATCATCTTTCCAGAGAAGACCAAGAAAATATCTGTAGAAACTAGAACCAAGCCCCTCAGCAAGTGCTGTGATGCAATCATTAGCTAATGATGAAGAAGGACTTTGTCGTAATGCACATCTAAACATCTGTTACAAAAAAATCTAGGAATATCAGAAGTTACAGTTCTAATGAAACAAAGACCATTTTATGTTTGCCAAGAACCTCGTATGTGTCAAATTCTAAGTGAAAATGAAAAGAAATAATCCCTAAATACCTGCTTATTATTGACTATTACATTGACACGCCCTTCAACAGCATCAGCAAGGCCAGTAATCTTTAAGGCATTGGAAAGAGAAGATGATTCTGGAAGCTCCAAATCATGCAAAATCTTGTCTTTATTTAAGCAAGAAGGTAGCACATATTGACATAGGCATTGCTTCCCAGACTGCGATATTACAAAAAGATATATCAAGCTTTAGTATGAAGCCAGATTATTGAAATAAATTATGAATAATCATATACAAAAAGGAGATGGAGAATGAAAAATTCAGAAAACATATCTGGGCAGTAAAGATCGGTCAATAGAGGGTTTATGGGAACATATAAGAAAAGTTTCAGAAGATTAGAACAAGTTAACAGATGTAGCACTTAGTACTTATGGAGAGGAAAGCCTCTCTACAAAATTAGTCATATACAGATTAATGAACCTGGAACTAAAATATCACTACGGAAAGGGGCAGCTAAAAATTTAATCAGTAAGAAATTAAAAAAATTGTGTATATTAGAAGGATAAATGGTTAAAAAGTTATTTAAGCCGTTAAGAAATAAAAAAAAAAAAAAAAAAGAAAAAAGGGCAATCTAATGCTATAGAGCTCTTGCCATAGAAAGGTCTAGGGAAGGGTTGGATCAGTTGTGGACAGTCTTACCTTGCATTTGCAAGAGACTGGTTCCACAACTCAGAACCCATGATCTGCAGCAACTCCAACTTACACCAGGCTCCCCTTCAACCATTTAGAAATACTTTTTGATAAGAAAAAAGATTGATCAATTTCAGTTTTTTAGAAGATGAGAAGACAATTGAAAGAAAGCATTAAAAAACAGGCAAATGATTTAAATTAAGAGAATAAGAGAGCAAGAGAATTGGGAAACCCCCTAAGACCTAACAGCAACAAAAAAAAATATACAAGCCATCATTTCATAAGAGCTACAGAATTTACTCTGTTAGTGCAACAGAAAAATGGCAGGACACTATATGCCCAACTAAGCTAAAAGCTTACATAGAGAAGCAGAGCATTTTCTGGAGTCAAAACCATTATGTCTGAATATGGAAGTAATCGAATCTTGACCCTGGAAAACACATTTGAAAAAAATTATGTCCAAAATTACAAAAGCAGTATAGAAAAATTAGAAAAATCTTATATTTACCTTGGACGAGTCACCATCACAGGTGAAGCTGCAACTGCAGCTATGATCCAGCTCTTATCAGGTTTAACATCAAACACAATCTCATTATTTATTTCAACAGTTTGAAGACTAACAGACAATAATTTTCTTTGTTCTTGGTGAAAAAAGCACACAGCAGGAGCTGCATCATCATCAGTGGCCATAAAGACCTGGTAATCATTTGAAGGGGAAAAACAATAAATTATGCAGAAATAGTAAACAAATAAAGAATGTAATAAGGAGTTAAGAATGGAATCCATCTATTAATTAAAGGTCTTTGGCTTTCACTTAACTGAACTAAAAATCCAAAATTCCAGTTGAACTAAAACAACCAGACATTTTAGACAATGCCTTTATACAAAGCATCTTGTGTGTTAGGATTTAGTTTATTTTGTGCCAAAATGGCTTGTAATCAAAATGTTTTTAAAAAATAAAATTAGGGGGATGGTTAAAAAAAGGTAAAATCTCATGAACAATTAGGCAAATCCACACATGCCCTAATAAAATACCAAGTCAGATAAGGTTGACAAGATTAACTGTAAACATAGAATCAGAAACCAAATAATAAGAGGTAATAAATTTGAGCAAATTACAGAATGATGTAGGAGCTTAATAAAAATATGCAAAATAAAAAGTGTCGTTGTAAGAATGGGAAATGCAGAGTGACATAAATTCAAGATAAAAAAGTGGGATACAGGGCCAAGTGGGGAAAAAATAAAAAGGGGGACTACTGTCATAATGTGTGGATACAATAAAAGGTAGGGAACCACAACAACGTCGCATTTAGGCACCTACTATAGCAGGAATAGAAAATCAAATTATACATTCAAAATATATTTAAAACAAATATATTCCATGAACTGCGTACATAAATGTAATAAAATTTTACACAGCACAATTTAACATATTAATTCATATCTGCTATGCTAGAAATACAAGAAAAACAGTATTTATTTGGGCCATATAGCAGTAAGCATCCACATTTGAGATTGTTAATTAATTACCTAAAAGAACAAAGGAATAGAGTATGTAGTTTTTTTCTTTTTTTTGAAGGAAGTATGTAGTTAACTGGTGACTTGCATTTGCTTTTAAAAAAAAAAAAAAAATTTTTCTAATTAAATGCACTATCCCAAAAATAGCCAGATAGTGAGATAGTTGTTTGAAAACCTATTCAACCTTACAAGCAGCTGTTTGAGCACCTTTTCCTTGCCATATTCTACGAAAGGACAAGTGTTTTGGCAATACACCCATAGGATCTTCATTTAATAAACCAGAGGCTGCTTCATCAAAGTTAGAATTGCTGATTTCTGCAACCCACAAAGAGTGCTGCATCTTTCCTGAAACTCAAACCACCATTACAGAAATTACCAAAACAGGAAATCATTTAAAAGACCAGGAACTAAGCGCAAGAATTTTAATGAAAGAAACCTTTATTATATGATGCCATAAGCGGGACCTGATCACTTGTCCAAATTGTTTTTTCGTCATACTCCTTCATAATGTTTAGTTTCCCTCTTTCTTCAATAAAAGTTGGCTACAATTACACAAAGAAAAGTATGGAGATAAAACACAAAACCAGGTAATATCAGAATAAAAATCTATCACGGTGAATATGTCACAACTTCACAAGAGAAAACCAAGAATAACTAAATCTCAGAGACAATCCATAGACTGGTGTAACATACTTGCTGTTCGTCCAATGGATCCATCAAGATCAAATGAGAGGATACTAAACTTCCATCCCCCTTTTGGATATGATTAGACGCACTAAGCAACATATCACGGACACTAGGCAAAGGGCTTGTAGATGAAAATGAAACACGTGATGGTGAGCTTGCTTCAAATTCCTGCTGGAGCAATAAACCAAACGGAAGAGGCCATATAGATGTGATAGTACGAGGAAGTCGAACTGAAACTATTTCACCTATTAAACCAAAGAAAATTTGAGTTGTTAAAACATTGAAATATAAAGAAATTCAGATTGATATATGCAGATTTAAAAATAACGTGAAATTAAATATGGTAAATCAAATATAGAACCATCTGATACAAACCAAACCCCGGACGACTCCCATTGGTCTGTTGCCTGGCGGAGTCCACTATGACTTGTGGGAGTCGTGGCTCCCCCATACATTTTTTTATATATCACATTTTGCACAAAATAATATAAATCTTTTAAGTGGTGCAGTGTCAAATATTTGTTTTGCAAATGATAGGTTCTGGATTTGAATCCAATATGGATGGCATTTTGAACTTACACAGAAAATTTTGCTATAAACAACGAAATGAGTCTTCTGTGACTCAAACACGGTAATCCTTGTTGATAAAAACATATTTTGCCACCGCGTCATTGTCAAAATTAAAATAGTGACACATGAAATAGTCAAAATCAAATTGTGTACAGTAGGGCTACGCTGTGTGAAACACATGGACTCATTTAGATGCCTTTTCATTTCCCTCTTTCTCAACAATAAATTAAATATATTCCCATATCATAAGATAAGATTTTTTCTTCTTTTTCCATCATATGATGGTTGAACTCCATTTAGTATACTCACCAGATGTATTGTAGATTGTCAAACGATCAACTTGTAATATACATAGAAGAGCTTCAGCTGTATGACCCAGATGACACCAGCACACCTAACAATTCCCAAAAAAGAGTTAAAGCAAAACGGTTCAGTAAATGAAACAAAAAAGCAGCATTGATTCCTACTAGGGAAAATGTTTTAGTTTTAGACTTTTCGTCCTCTGCTGCTGCACTTACAGGTTGCACAGACACTATAGCAGCCATTGGCTGACTGGATAAATTTCAACCTCCTTGAAAACCCAAAACAAGTCATGCGAGACTTTTTTGAATGAAGGAGAGAAATTTATAAGGAAAGAAACAGCATAAATAATCACATTAAATACAGAACCAAAAGGAAATAGAATTAGGCCAACAACATCTCAGCATCCAGATACATACCTACCGAATAAGGTCCCCAAAAGAAACCTTATGCTGAACAACAAGGACATCACAAAAAAATTATAAAAAAAAATCCTGTCCAACAACAACAACCAAAGTCTTACCCCACTAAGTTAGGTCCGATAAAAAAAAAATCCTATCCACGAAAAAAAAAATACGGCTGGATATTTCCTTGAAGTTCAAAGTGCCGACTAAAAGATAGGATCCAAAGGACAACATAAATCAGGCACTGCCACAAAGCTATTCCTTCCTCACTCTTGCTAAACTACACTAAACAGCTAGACAGGAAATTGAGCATAATCTCATTGGTATATTATATCATTAGTTTATTTAATGATATTGTCAGAATGAAATAGACCTTTAAGTAGGCTAACAGGGACTTTTAAAAAGGTCAGACTCAGGCATAAAAATAAATCTAACAAGCCAAGCCCGTGCCTTAAATTTTTTACCAAGTCTAGCTTGACCCTTGCAGAGCCTAGATCTGTAAAGCCTATTCCCACTTCTAATAAAATTCAAATCTCAATGCATTGCAGAGTTGGTAAAGTTAAGAGTTACACGTTTGACACAGTCGATGAAATTTTGAATGATTAGACTTTGAAGAGTTGTGAGACCGGTTTATTTCTTTTTGATACATCTCATGCGGAATCAGAGCAGAAAGCATCTTCCTTAGTCCTAAAGTAACCATCCTCTTATCTATCATAAACAAATTCATTTTTTAACTGAAAATTGCGCATAAAACTATTCAATCATTCATGTTCCAAAACACGACTTCTCTCTCTTCTATGCTCACTATCTCATCCATTTTGTATAGGCATTCAAACTATATGTGTCAATAGTATGACCTCATACTCAGTTTCTCTGAGTGAGGAAACAATTAATTATGTTTAGGAATGAGATTCCACAGTCAAAAACCGTGTCCAAGCAAAAGGCACAACTAGAAGCTTCACAATAGACACACGCTTGATTGCTATGACCACGTTACGAAACATACTATGAGAAGATTTACCCAAATACTAATAGTAAACAAAAGTAAATACAATGGAACAGTATCACAGCACTAAACCTAAACCTAACTTAAATTTACCGTATCCATCGAACCTATTAGAGAGTATAGTCTAAATTGTTAAGTATCTTAGTCAGTTACAAGTATGTAGCTTGCTTGTCAAGTAATGTTTAGCTAAGTACAGCTGGCAGTTCTGTGTGTGCCAGCTGTCCCTCTAAGTCTAAAGTCTGTAAATTCTTGTAACCCCTTTGTAATAGATCATAATGTGAAATACAAAGTTAGTTACAGATTCTGTTACATCCTTCTCTCTCTCTTCTTTCAAGCTTTTCTCATTGTTCAACAATGGCGGAATTCTAACAAAACCAAAGGCATGGAAATAAATTTCTTATAGATAAAAGAAAAATATAGAGAATTTCCCAACGAACTCAAACCAGAAACTTTGTCTTCTAACTTAAATCAAATTTGCAAATGAAATTTCCCAAACATTTAAAAGGCCTCTAAAATGCTATCAATCTCTATTGAATATGTGTCAGCGTCCGACACCAACACGATACTGACACATGTGATGACATTCAATTTTATCAATATTTAAATAAATAATTACTGGTGTCGATGTGTCACAACATGTGTCTATGTTTGTGTCAATGCTTCATAGCTATCACTCGGTAAATAGAAAAATAACTTAATTTTCACTAAACACAATTCAGAGTCGCGAGAGCTATAATGTAACGGATCAATGAAGATTATTTCTAAACATGAAAAAACACACCTTAACTATAGGAGATTCCAAAGTAAATCTCTTAAATACTCTTGCACCAATTGACCAAATAATCCTGTAACAAATCAATACATGTATTAAACAAAACAGTAATCAAAATCATTGAGTTCATAAAACGCAAATTAACAAAATCACAGCGGCATTTAAATTCAAAACTTCAGTTTCAATTTTTTTACAGATTTCAAGTGATTTCCAATTTCCAGTACACGAAATCAGTGAGTTCATAAAACGCAAAGTTACATACAAATTCACAACTACGCTCAAAAATTAAACTTCAGATTCGACTTTTTTTTACTGATTTCGAGTGATTTCCAGTCTTCAATATGAGAAATCAGTGAGTTCATAAAACGCAAAGTAACAAAATCACAACCGCATTTAAAAATGCAACTTCAGAATTAACTTTTTTTTACTGATTTCAAGTGATTTTAAATTTTCAGTACACAAAATCAGTGAGTTCATAAAACGTAAAGCAACAAATTCACAACTGCATTCGAAAAAGCAGCTTCAGATTCAACTTTTTTCCATCTTTTTCTTCTCTTACAGAACTAACAAACAAGTGATTTTCAATTTTCAGTACACGAAATTAGTGAGTTCGTAAAACTCAAGTAACAAATTCACAAATGCATTCGAAAATGCAACTTCAGATTCAACTTATTTTCGTCTTTTTCATCTCTTACAAAACTAACTAACTATCGAAACGAGTGATTTTCAATTTCCAGCAAGAAATGAACAAACAAATTACCGATTTCCTCTCACAAAAAGCTCGTGATCACCGCGATTATTCAACGCAGAAGCAACTTCATCGCAATCATCTTCAGCATCTCTATCACGAGCAATTTCTGGATCGAAAAGGAAGTATTCATAGTTTTCCGTTACATTTTCAACGGATTTACCATCGAGAGATTCTGCAATGAGCCCGAACGGTTTGAACTCGCCGAGAAGCGATAAGCGACGCACTCCTATGGACATTTTTCGAAGCCTCGTTCGAATGAAAGAAGATGAGTGAAATGAAGATATGAAAGTGGAGTGTGTTGTGAAATGAGGGTTCAAATCCCGCTCTTTATTTTTGGTTGATTTTGAGTTTGCCACCGAACCGGTCGGTTGGGTTTAGTGGCTAGGACTAGGATAGTACTTAAACCCTAGGTTGCATTTTGTGTAGGAATTGGCTTGCTTTTTGCACCCTTATTTTTTCTTGTACGCTCCCTTTAAACCCGATTCAATTTCATGTTAAAAAAATGTTTAGATCTTATCTCTAACATTTTAGATTCTTTACTTTTGATTTATCTTTTATCTTATGACATTGAAATTTGATGATGTGATATATTGACTAAGATGTTTTCATATTTTTCTTATGTAATTAATTTCAAGTGATTTTTTTTAATAAGGTGAAAAACAACGAAGTGCACTTTTTAAACAATAATTATCAGTTTGTCCTCGTAGATAATTAGTTGTGATGCCCTTTCTTTGTATATAGTGAACCAGTTCAATTGTTCATCTTTCATTAAAAAGTTATTTGCATGGTACGGCAAAATTCTTTTTATAATTAACATTTATTTAGGAAAAAATAAGAAAGAAAACAAGGTAAACACAAACTAAAAACAAAGAAACTCGTATGTTCGTCGACAAAATAAATAACAAACAAAAACCAATAAAAATAAATAGAAATGTTCATATTTTATGACATCAAAAACCACACTTTGAGCCCTATCACAATAACCCAACGATATGATGAGCAAAACAAATGTGTAAACACTAAATATTGTGCTCATCTTAAACTTTATAATCAATGAGTTAATTGTATGCTTTTCTATTTAAATATTTCTTTAAAAAAAATCATATGAAAACATATGACATTACAATACTATTTGAAAAGATGTTCACGAGCTTCAAGGACACAAAAAAATATGAACAGACTTTTAAACAGGGGTGTTCAAAACCGAACCAATCCAATAGAAAAACCGCAAACCGAACAAACCCAAATTAAAACTGCAAAAAACCGCATTTGGTTCGGATGTAATCAGATCATTTTATTACTCAATCGCATGGTTTGGTTTGGTTTGCGGTTTTCATTTCACCAACCGAACCAAACCAAACCAAATCAAACCGCAACGTAAGAAAAATATTAATTAAACATATGTCACCTAGACCAATACTCGTGTAAACTCAATGAAATTTTTTATAAAATGATATATTTTTTTCTCTTGTTAAGTTCATTCTTTTCTTTTTATTTCAAAAACGTATTTATGTGCTACTTGAACTTTTAGAAAATGATAAAATTTTAGTCATTTGCATTCTTACAAAATAGAATTACTTTTTGTCCATATTTTTAACTTGGTCTATGTTGTTGGAAACATTGTAAAATGAAAATTAAATTGTAATGTTTGATGAAATTTAAAACATTGCTGAAAATATGTTTGTGTTTTATCTTTTTAACTTGATTTTAATGTTGGAAACAAAAAATTATACTGTATCGAAAAAACCGCACTAACCGATCCAACCCAAACCGCATTGGTTTGATTTGGTTCGGATCTTATTTTTAAATTCAACCGAACCAAACCAAACCGCATTCTTTTTTATCTTGCGGTTCGGATGACTTTTACGCTCAAAACCGAACCAAACCGCACCGCGAACACCCCTGTTTTTAAATATATCCAATGTCCAATACAAAGGAAGTATATGTGTGATACTTTCTAGGTTAAAAGATCGATTTTGGATTGCACGTCGAAAAGATTATCAAGTGTAGAAATAAAGATATTGATGTAATGAAATATGATTTATATATAATTAGTCATAGGTGTTTACATTAGATTCCTAACCAATTACACTTAATCTAAACACAAGGAGAATTTAGTTACATGTAATGAGGAACTTACAATGCATACTGGAGGATGACAATATGTTGCATAAGACGGCTTGATCTACGACCTTAAAAGTTCCCACCTTGAGTAAATGAGACTGCAATCATATATTTATAAATCAATGAAAAGTTTCTTTGTTGTGTGAGTGTGTTGTTCGTTAGGCAAATATATCGTTCTTCCTCAATGGCTTTCGGTCAGCTCAGCAAATTGGAGTTAAACTGTCGTTGCTCACCAAGCAAGGTGTTTGCTTTACTGGGCGATTTTCCTTTATTTTACGCTTATGTCTCCGACTTGCTTTGCTAGGCGAATGGTTTGGCTTGTCGGACTAAGATCTTCATGTTTCTTTAACTACAACATGTGTTAGAAAACAAAGTGAAAGTACAAGAAAACTAACGTGATATTGGCTTTATACCAATTATAAGAATTCAGGGTTTTTCATATGATTTCTTGCAAAATAAGTCAATAAGTGTCATCAATTACATGTGTAGATTAACGTCAATTTGACACTTACCTGTTGTCATATACAGGCACGAACAAATACAATCTGATAATGTATTTAAATTCTACAATGTTGTTTATCGAATACTCACTTGCAATTGGAACAAGAGTTGTACTCAATTCCACAACATAATTCGTTCCTTGAATCTAAGGTAAATTTTTAATATCAACGACCGTTTTATCTCTAAACAACAAAATATATAAAAAATAAATAAAAAAATTGTATTGGTATTAAGTATTACAGTGGATAATGATCTAGCAAATGCTCAAAATAGGGTTGCTCTTCATCTACATCAAATATCTGAAAGGATGTTTTCCATATATTGAGGAAAGAAATAAAGATTATACAAAGTTATCTGATTTCTTTCTCTTCATGTGCCGGTGATTTTGCTTTGTTTGATTCGGTTGAAGATAGGTCGAGATTAAATTAAAAAAATGGTAGGTCATGCATGAATCTTCTGAAGTAGCAATAAAAGTCACGAGAAAAGAGGTTTTGAATCGTGACACTTCTTAAATTTAATTTTGAAACTTAACAAGTTTATATACCCAAGAAAATTCTTGGTAGATGTTAGTTAAACATGATTAGAAAGTCTTTAGATATTTAACAGTTGTTTTATCAATAACCATAATGTTATGGATAAAGTAGTTTTACAAACGACAATAATGTTATTTATACTATATGTAAAGAAAATAAGATTTAAATACATGGGTTTGGGCTCACTTTTTCATTACTTGTTTTACCATTCGTTTAAACTAATTTATTTACTATTTTATCCTTTAACAATATTATTTTAAATTTTCATTAAAATAGGAAATATCTCGCTATCACAGGAACAATATTATCAATATTACATATGAAGGGGGGTAAATTTTGGGCTGAATTTTTCATAATTTTAATTTTTTATATTTTTTTAATAATATTATATTTGTTATATTTTTGGTATGATTGAAAAAGATAATTATAGTTTGTTACAATACGAAAGTACAAAATATTTATTATTTATAGTTATATCTATACTTACTATATATAAAGAAAACTACCACATTCAACTCTTTTGGGTTGGATTTTTCTTTCCAAAAATGCCGTCAAATTTCAATGCAAATAACACATGTAACAAATAGATAAGAATAAATTTAAATATTCAAAAAAATATAACAAACACGATATGAATATATATACGTCTAGGTTTTTTTTTCCTTTATAATTTAAAAAGTGTAACAAACTAGATGAGCATATATATACTTACTTTTTCATTATCTTAATTATACCCTTAAACAACTTTTTATAATAAAAATTGTTGTTGGTGTCATTAAGAAGAATAATTTAGATTTTTTTTTATTATATTATTTGGTTTGTTATAACTTGAAACCAACAATTTCTCTCTCTTTCTCACACCGCAAAACTTCAGCAACTAATGTACACATTGTTTCTCTCCAATCTATTTGAGAAACACTTCAATTTCTCTGTCACACAAAACTTCAGCAACACACTAAAAAAAAAAAAACTTCACCACCACCTTGAGTCATCATGTAAGTATCCTTCGTCACAAAGTTCTTTTTTTTTTATTACGCTGAATGATTAATTACGCTACCATCATTTTGATTGTAAGTTTTTCCATTTTTTTCATTTTGGTATGTGTTAGTAGTTTCTGAAATTGCAACATTGACCCATATTAGAACTGTTATGTTGAACTTGGTGTTGTATACCCCTATATGAAACCAAATCATATAATATTATTATATATTTATGTTTTGAATCTTTACCAAAATAAGATGTATAAGTGAATCAATCAATACTAGTTAGGTATATATTTCAGGTGTAACTTTTACTCTATCATTATGTAACTTCGTTACTGTTGATGACAAATGTACATATGATTAGCTCTATCAATAAGCGTTCCATCAACAATAGGATCAACTCCCTTGATACAAGAAATAGTTTCACACATTCTACTATTTTTGTATCTATAAATGGTTAATGTTCATGGCCATCAAATACATTGAAATTATCATTCTCTTTAAATGTCATATATGATTAATTATTTTATAATTAATATTCATAATTGAATCTATCAATAGTAGTTTCTAGCCTGCCTTGCTGCGTTTGAAGGGAAAATTAATTTGGATATGGGTTCTAGGTATTACATTATATATGGACTTCATGCGCGACTTATTTAAACGATAAATGCATTCTGGTCATGAATTCAAAATTGCTCATGTTTTCAAGTTTTTGTTGGAGAATGGTTGTCTAGAGGATTTCACTTATCAGAGTGGAAAATCAAAAGAGTTTTACTCTAAGTCACACATTTTATATAAGATTAATGATTAACATGTCATAATTTAGTTTGATAATTATCCGTGGAAACTGGTTACACCTGTGATGACCATTATGCATATAAAATTAAGGAGATTGAAATTAAGTTCTAACATTGGTTAACCTCTAACATACAATCCGATCCAAACCAATAATCCAAATGCAATCAAGTATTTATTCAAATATGTGAACAAAGGTCCTGATAGAGCAAACCTTTGTATTAAAAAACAAGCATGAAACAAAGATGAAGAAGGACCGATCGATGAAATTAAGCGTTACTATGATTGTCGCTATGTGTCACCATGTGAAGCATGTTGGAGAATATTCATGTTTGATATCCATGAGAAGTGGTCATCTGTTATGAGATTAGCTCTACACCTAGAGGGTCAGCAATTGGTTAGGTTCAAGGAAAATCAAAAGCTTCAAAACGTTGTGAAGTAGCATGAATCTGTTGCAACTATGTTTCTTGCTTGGTTTGTTGCAAACCAAGAGTACAGTGAGGGTAGAGATCTTACATATGCTGAATTTCCATCAAAATTTACTTATAATCGTGACAAGAGGATATGACATCCAAAGAAAAAGGGTTTTCAGATTGGGAGGCTTTCTTACATTCATGTAGGCTCAGGTGAATTTTACTATATGCGGATTTTGTTGACCTTTCAAAAGGGTTGTAAGGGGTTCAATTGTATTAAGACCGTTAATGACAAGTTGTACGACACTTTTCAAGATGCATGCTATGCGCTTGGGTTATGCTCTAGATATTCAATTTTCTTATATTTTTATTAGACTACAGCTGCTAGATGTAGTCATCAACACCACAAGAAAAATTGGCAAAGTAATTTATATATTTTTCAAGTTTGACATCATAACATGTCTGAATGATATCATTATATATGTTAAATATTAGAACCATAATTATTGTTTGTTGTAAAATAAATTATGCAGATTTGCGCATTGATTTGCAAAATCTTTGCCCTACCCGGTGTTCGATGAGTTACAGGCCCAAACAAACAAATTCATTGTTGATGAATTGAACTATGACAAAGATAAGGAATGTCAGCTACATAAATCGCTTCTTGAAAAACTCACTGATGAACAATATGGTGTTTATTCCACAATCATGAAATCTGTTGAGACACAAGATGGTCAGTTCTGTTTTTTGTATGGCTATGGTGGAAAATACCTTTACGTGGAAGACACTATCCGCGGCCATCAGATCACAAGGTAAGATTGTGATTAATGTTGCATCGAGCGGAATGAGGCTTCTATGATGCACATATTATGTTTTGAAGCATTTAACCGTACTATGCGTGATACAATGAGGGTTGTAGATGAGGATAATTTGAAAAAACCTTTTGGAGGGAAAGTTGTTATTCTTGGTGGTGATTTCAGGCAAATTTTACCTGTCATTAGGAAAGCCCGTAGACGTGATATAATGAAGTCATATGTTAACTCTTCTAATATTTGGCATAGTTGTAAGGTCTTAAAGCTCACAAAAAACATGAGGTTAATTGGTGATGGCACAAGTTATAGTGCTAATGAGATCAGAGAATTTACTAAATGGATCTTGAAAATTGGAAATGGTGATATGGTTGCAGATGAAGATGGTGAGAGCATCACTGATATTCCAGAGGATCTGTGCATTCCCCCATGCAACAATCCTATACAAGCGTTGGTGGATTTTGTTTATCCAGGTATTATTAATAACATTGACAATCGAAGGATCTTTGAAGAGAAAGTCATACTTGCTTTTACTCTTGATTCTGTTGAACAAGTCAATGGGTATGTTTTGTCACTAATTGATGGGAAGCAAGAGAGTGCTTAAGTTCGTATACAACTTGCAAATCTGACGAAGACTATGATATTCAAGGGGACTGGTGCACTACGGAATTTTTGAATGAAATAAAGTGTTATGGAATACCAAACCATATGTTGATTATGAAGACCGAAGTTCACATCATGTTGCTAAGAAACATTGATCAAGCCAGTGGATTAGGTGATAGAACGCGACTACAAGTCAATCACCTTGAGAAATATATAATTACTGCGACTGTCAGTACTGGCAAGGGTATTGGACAAAAGGTATTAATCCTAATGATGGATTTGGTTCCTATAGATTCCGCATTTCCATTTAAATTTTCAAGAAGACAATTTCCAATCTCACTGTGCTTTGCTATGACAATAAACAAGAGTCAGGGACAATCACTGTCCAAGGTTGGATTGTATCTACCTCGATCTGTCTTTACACATGGGCAGTTGTATGTAGCTGTTTCTAGGGTAACCACAAAGAAGGGGTTGAAAATGTTGATTTTGGATGAAGATGGCAATCCATGCAACTCAGCTCTAAATGTCGTTTATCCGGAGATGTTTTTTAATTTGTAGAGATTATCTTATGAGGTATGAATATGTCTATCTTTAAGTTTGATTGTCAATTTCCGCTTATCGAAAGTACATTGATAACCTGCAAAAACCTTTGTATATTTTTGTAGATAACTTTGGAGCTATTTAGAGTTGATGCATCGAAGGGTTACGTTTTTTGGATTAATTGCTCTTCAAAGTATCGCCTACTATTCTGTGTTACATATAACAAGTAGGCTTCATTGTTATTTGTTAAGGATATGTATTTGATTCCAATTAAATTGAACTAATATTTCAACGATGACATCTTTAATTTTATTACGACAACATAGCCCGTTTTGTCTAACATCTACATTATAAATTTGTATTTTGGTGGTATGTTCAGAAATATAATTGTTAACTCGACAAAAATCTGTTGTTAGCCCGTGCGTTGCACGGTTGAAAATATTAGCGGCCAAATTAAGGAGACTTGAAATTAAGTTGTTACACTTGTGACAACTTTGGTTAACCTCTAACATACAATCCGAACCAAACCAAATCAAACTAATGCGGTTTGAGCGGTTTTTATGAAGTCAATACAATTTTTTGTTTTAAACATTAAAATTAAGTTAAATAGTTAAAACACAACAAATTTTCACCAATATTTCCAATTGTATTTAAAATTTCATCCAATATTAAAATTTCATTTTCATCTAATTAACAATATTCTCAACAGCATAAATTAAATTAAAAACATGTGCAAAAATTAATCTTATTATGTAAGAAATGTAGATACTAAGATTTTATCATTTTCTAAAAGTTCAAGTAACACAAACATATTTTTGAAATAAAATGTTAAGAAGAAACTTAACAACAGAAAAACCATGTCATTTTATAAAACTTACCATTGAGTTTCTATGAATATTGATCTATGTGACATATGTTTTATTAGTGTTTTTCGTATGTTGCGGTTTGGTTTGGTTAATAAAACGAAAACCGCAAACCGAACCAAACCATGCATTTGAGTAAGAAAACGATATGAATACTTCCGTCAGATGTGGTTTTTTGCGGTTTCACTTTGGATTGATTTGGATTACGATTTTTCTATTTGATTGCTTCGATTTTGAACACCCCTACGCGAGTGTCTGTCTTTTTGCTAGTGGATAATAGTTAACTTATACAAAGAATGATAAAACAGTTAAGTGTGAAATATTGAACAATTGTTTTATCAAGGACCATAATATGTTAGACAACAATTGTATGATTAATTTAAAGGTAGAATGATAAAACAATATTAACGATTAATTAAGTGTGAAATGTCTAAGATATTTAGCAAGTGTTTTATCCAAGACCGGAATGTTCTGGATAGCAGTTGTATGATTAATTTAGATGCGGGACGATATTAATAATTGATTTAGAACCATGATATTGTAGATGAATATAGATTTTAAGTAATTATATTTAGCTAGGACCATAATGTCTTGGATAGATTATCAATAAAGATTAATATTGTGAAAGTGTGTGAGTAGTGTTAGAGCAAATAATAAATAGATAAAGGTAAAAGGAAAACACAAGAGATTCATCTTGGTTCGCCAAAACCGACTACTTCCAATCTCACACATTGTGCGAGATTGTCCATTATAATATCTAGCTGTAAAAAAAAACTTATGAATATCATTGTATGTTATTGATCACGCTAGATCAGTTTGTTACACTTTGCATTATCAACGTAAACAGACTTTTATAGTTCTTTGCTTTCACACAAAAAAGGTTGGTACAATTCTTTTGAAAACTATTGTAACAAATAGACTTGAGAAGAAAATACAGTTTGTATGATTAACGGATTTTGGATCAAAAGATGTTTCTTAACTCATGTTTGAGATTCTAACAAACTAACAAACAAACTCGAATGATTATGATCCAATGATATCGTGAGAAAGCTTTAAGTTTGTCGTATGTGAAGAGTTTAAGCGTAACGAAGATTTCACTAAGGTGATAATATATTTGCTTTTCAAACTCGTGGTTGATCCTTCAATTCATCTTGTATTTATAAATTTAGTGAGACACGGTGACCAATTGTAGAGGGGCTGTTTAGACAACAAAAACCATATGTCAGAGGCTCCTTTTGATCTCTCCTTTCTTCTAAAAATAAAGTGCATTTTGTCCATGATGTTCTTTTACACACACACAACTTTATGGATGCCCAACAACTTTATGCATTCACGTGAAAGCCATCCAACTATAGTGAGTTGTTTGTTGTTGTCTAATTATGACATGCTTATGTCGTCTTCTTGTCCTTTTGATGACATCGTGTTAATTTTCTACGTGTTTTTAAACTTTCATGAGACATTTATATTTGATGGACTTGCTTTATTTTCGTTAATGGATTGAAAATATCATTAAGGCTCAAGATAAAACTTCATTTCTTTTGCAAAAAGTCAATGTCTCGTTCATGCCATGTTATCCTTCATGTTCACGATAAAATGTCTTCTTTGGACGAGACAACACGAATGTCTTGATTTTGATTTCAATGATTCACAAGTTAAATAACACTGTAAAGCCAAATTTGGTCTTTTTGCTAATCTGTCTTTTGATGTAAATGCTTTATTTGCTTTGTGAAACCTGAATGTTCTTGTTCATATGGCCAAATCATTCTCACGAAACAATTAACACAAAACAAGTTAGAAGAAAACAAGGTTGGATAAATTTAATATGTTTGTAATCTTTAAAACATCAAATGATGACTTTGTCAACAACATCTTCTACCCATGTACTCTAAAAAATCACTTTGTTTTTTTTCTTATTTTATTTTTTGCAGCTATCTTCTTCCTTATGCTGTGAAAGGAATTGAAATACATATGGTTTTATAAATTGTTTGAAGAAACATAAAATGGATCCAAAAAGTGTCTAGGATTGGTTTACGTGCACTTCAATGTTCGTATTATGTCTAGGAATGATGAAGGGTCAAATAAAGGTGCAATGAAATTTTGAGACATCAATAGAGATGCATGTAATCAACTTAATGATGGTGTTGGACTTCCTAAATTAGCACAATCAAATCTTGATAGATTAGACTTGGAAACTATGCCTTTTATGGACGATGACAATGAAGGAGAAGATAACGAAACCGTTAGCATTAGATAGTAGTTTATTGACATGTTTTTGAATTGTTGGCTACCACATATCGTCAAAATTTGTTTTAAGTTACTTTGATGACACTCTTTATCCCAACATAGGGATCAAAACAAATTTTGATTTGATTGTCAATTTTTTTGATTTAGACAAAACTCTATAATTCATATTTTGATCAGAGATGATATATACATTTTTTTAAATTATAATCAATATATTGATATACTAATTAGAAAAATATTAGCTTATGTTTGTGACATCTTTATTTAATGGTGCTAATTTTTTTCTCTGCTTTGTACATATCAAAGTTACAAGCTACTTTTTTTTAAAAAAAAATATTTGTAGTAATTGCATTAAAAATTAAAATATTTAACTTTTCTTAAGAATAATTTCCTGATTTATTAAAGAATGTCCTAAAAGCGATCGTTATCACAACCTTTTCTTTATTAGTAGGGGTGTTGGTAAATCTACTCTATCTCTCTTTCTCAACTCTTTTTCCTCTATCAAACTCACCGTCTCAAAAGGCAATACGAAGAATATTAGACAAGGGAAGTGTTTAATAAACAAAATAAGAAAATACTGACCACAATAATTGCAAGACTGAAGATTGAAAGAAGACTTGAGAAGTTAGAACATTGCTTTATCAGCCTCCTCAAATTCTTTTATGCCCCCTGAATTTCCTATTTTGCCCTCATTTAGTACAAAACTCGTTAGGGACTTAACTACAGGACGCAAATTTGTGTAGTAACCACCACAATGCTATTTTATGGCCATAACTTTCATTCTATTTTATGTAATTTTGTCTTTGTACGATTCACATATCTTTAATTTTATTTCTATTGCTAATTAATGTTTAGCAAATGAATTGCTTTCTGAAAATAATTAATAGTAAAAACAAAGTCTTGTTCTTATAGTTAAGAACATTGCTTTATCGGCCCCCCCAAAATCTTCTGTGTCCCTTGAATTTTCTATTTTGCCCTTAATTCAATCATCTTGTATATATCTCGCAGAGAAGTACTAGGTAAATACCGACCGAACTCATATTTACAAGTTTAGCACACACGTTGTTATTTCCCAGAGAAGTCCTTTCATTTCACAGCCTATGTGAACAAAAGGAATTTAAAGTTCAAATTTGCTACCTATTATTTCCCTTAATAACATGATTTTTCTTACAAGTTTTGTTGCATATAATCATTAACTAAACAAACAAAATTAGCAAAGCATGAACAATATACATTCACGTTCTTTATAGTTCCATCTGTAAACGTGTAAAATGACATCTTCTTATGAGTTTTTTTAAATTAGCAATCACTCTTCATCTCTTCTTTGTTTGCGCTTCTTTTGAAACTGTTTTACACTATGATCGGATACTTGTCTTCTAACACAGCTCCCTATTAGTATTAGTTCTTTAAATTCTTTTTTTTTGTGCGTACATAGCTATGTGCAATTATCAAGAAAAAAATGCCCATTTTTTATAGTCTTTTGCAATTGTTAAGCATGAAATTTTTGACAAATCCTTTTGCATCAATTATGACATGGCTAATGTGTGGTAGGTTTTCCTTTTTTAATTGTAAAAATTTTAAAAGAACAAAAGT
>Ga0228710_1000202_pt1 | contig 60533 bp, 37 predicted proteins | sample MedpolnodulmetaG_FD_177995 | JGI IMG/M metagenome (GOLD analysis project Ga0228710, IMG submission 177995) | Root nodule microbial communities from Medicago polymorpha collected in Santa Monica, California, United States - pink nodules | ecosystem: Host-associated > Plants > Roots > Nodule... | reverse complement strand
TATATATATATATATATATATATAACCAAGTAAACTTAATCTTAGATAGTAATAACAAATAATAGAAAACAACAAATTAAAAAAAGAATCATATTGATAAAAACTATTCAATATCATATTTGAATATTTTTCAATCAAAAAATATTCAACACTTAATTTCAAAGGAAAAGAATAAAGAATATTAAAAAAAAAGAATAAAAACGGATAAGAATAACAACATTTTTATATGTATGGTTCTTGAAAAAATGCAAGAATCGAGCCATCAAGTTTTTGATGATTACACGTCTATCTATTCATCTACTAATCTACTATGCTCCTTTGCTTGCACATCTATATATATTTGTTCGCTTATAAATGGAAACATTGAATAGATAGAACCATGCAATCATTAATGCTCGCATGTATATCTATTCATCTCTTATACCTCTTGCTTCCACGTTTATCAACAATAGTTCCCTCACAAATGCACACATTGAGCCACACTTCTTTTCTATTCTGATTCAAAGCCGGATGCTTACTCCATGTTGAAAAGAAAAAAAAATCAAGAAAGAATCATGTTCTTCAAGTGTGAATGGATGCTTTATTTATTGAATTTTCTTTTTTAAGTATTGATTAAGGGTAAGGAAAAAATTGTATCACTAGTTCGGAATTTGTATAAGATATCATGAAAACAAGAAAATGATAGATTTCAGGCTAAATTACACCATGGGTACTTTAAGTTTGAGGTTTGTAATAGATTGATTTTTTAAGTTATTTTGGACACATAAGTCCTTTAAATTCGAGGTTTGTAACAGATTGATCATTTAAGTTATTTTGGTCGCACATAAGTCTTTTAAATTGGTAAACGTTTTCAATTTAATCCTTCTGCCACATCATCGTTTTTGTAACGTTACAAAAAAAAAATTTATTTTATCACTTAAAATTCTAATAACTAAACTTTATTTACCAAAAATGTCGATTAAATAAAATTTAACTTTTCTCAATTTTAACTACCGATAATAGAGAACATTGATTTTTTACGATAAAATATAAAATATTTTTTTAGTGGGTAAATATAAAATATTTATTATGGTTCTTATAAACAACGAAATGATGTATATTCTTCTGAAATGATATTTTCTAAAATATAAAAGTCGATAAATAGTTCTTTATTTTATAAAATGATCGTCAATTTATAAATTTATGAAACAAAAATATCGATACATCTTAATTTGCAAGTATACCGTAGAAATTCCTTCAATTAACCGGTGGATGTCATTTATCACGTGAGGATCACGAAATAAATAATTTAAAATAAAAAAAGACCAAGACTTTTTTGTTTTGGAATCGACGAAGACTTTTTAAAAATTGAAACAGGTACAAGCAAGCACCGACGAATACAAAATTACAAATGTGTTACGCAAAAAATTACAAAAGTTGCATTTAAAAAAAAAATGATGGTAGGTTACACTGTACACACCATTAAAATAAACAAAACGAACAAAGAAAGACCAAGACTTGGGAACTTATTATACTATGAAGGCGAGACCAATAAATGATTTTAAAAATAAATGGCCAGCTATTATTTAATGTTGCCTTGGCATTGCAGACTTTCAGTTCACAGCAATTGTGTAAAATATACATTATCACTATCGCAAATTACAGTTTCAATGGCTAGTAGTAGCATCCAAAGTGTCTCTTCACCTAGGAGGATGACATGGAAATATGATGTGTTTGTGAGTTTCCGTGGTGCAGACACGCGCAACAATTTCACTGATCATCTCTTTCACGCTCTTCATAAAAATGGCATTGGTGCCTTCAGGGATGATGCAAATCTCAAAAAAGGTGAAAATATATCACAAGAGCTTGTTCAAGCCATCAAAGAATCCCATATTTTCATTGTTATCTTCTCAAGAAACTATGCTTCTTCCACATGGTGCTTGCGGGAGTTGGCAAAATTTGTTGATTGCATTGAAGTACAAGGGACACACTGTTCTACCTATTTTCTATGATGTGAGTCCATCTGAGGTGCGAAAGCAAAACGGAGATTTTGAAAAAGCCTTTCGAGAGCATGCAGAAAGATTCAAAGAAAACTTAGAGGAAGTGCAAAGATGGAGGGGAGCCCTAACAAAAGTAGCCAATCTCTCTGGTTGTGATGTAAGAGATAAGTAAGTAGTATTTTCTATGTTTGCAACAAGTTCTTCAGATCTTCTAAGTTTGTTAATAAAACTTTAACGGTTTCTAAAGAAATAGTTAAAACTATTCCCCTAAAGAAAGTTAAAATTAGTGTTTTCTCATATCGCCGACATAAAAATGAGCCCATTAACTATGATGAGATTAACTTTATTAAAAAAAAATAATAGTACATTAACTATAATTTTTCTACATTTCAATTTTGTAATTTTTTTTAAAAAATGAATCGCTAAAGAAGTTGTTATCACATATAATTCATATAAGGGACAAGATTTTATTCGTCAATGATCAATTAGTTAAATTTACTATTTTTATATATTCTATTATTTTTATGTAAGCAAATAGATAGTTAGAAGAGTTAAGATCATTTCCATATTTTCTAAAAATAAATGGATAGTGTCATTTGTTGAGAGATAAATACAGAAGAAGTATGTATTGGATCTTACCACTAAGTGTGTCGCACTACTATTAATTATTTTCAAGTTTATTTGTGTTTTTATCTCTCCAATAAAGAAAAAAAATATGTAGAGACTAATAAATAGAGAGGATAACGACTCCTATAACAAGCCATGAGATAGCATCTCACGTGTATTTACCTAGTTCAATTGATTACATAAGCACGTAATATTTTGGCTCTTGAATTTCTTGAACAATTACTTTTTGTAGTTTTTGTTTGGGGTTGTAATGTGATAATTTGGTATTTCTATCCGCTGGTCTTTTAGGCCACAACATGCAGAGATTGGAAAAATCATTAAAGAGGTAACATGCTTATTGGGAAACAAATCTTCAGCTTTACCCGAAGATGTAGTTGGGATGCCCTCGCGAGTGGAAGAATTAGAAAAGCTTTTGGCTTTGGACTCAGATACGGATGTTCGAGTTGTAGGGATTTGTGGTATGGGTGGAATAGGGAAGACAACTCTTGCTAATGCTTTGTATGCTAGAATCTCTAATCAATTTGCTGGTTGTTGCTTCATTGATGATGTAAGTAAAATTTATAGAGGTTATGGCCCAATTGAAGTGCAAAAGCAACTTCTTTGTCAAACTCTAAAGGAAGAAAACCTCACAATATGGAATCATTCTATGGGATCTAATTTGATTCAAACTAGGCTATGTAAAATAAAATCCCTTGTAGTTCTTGATAATGTTGATAAAGTTGAACAACTGGATAAATTGGCCATGACACGAGAATGTCTAGGCACGGGGACTAGAATCATCGTAATTTCTAGAGATGGCCATATCTTGAGAGGGAAAGCAGATGGAGTTTACAAAGTTCAACCCTTGGATCGTGATGATGCCCTTCAATTGTTTTGTAGGAAAGCGTTCAAAAGTGATTATATCATGAGTGGTTACGGAGACTTGACATATGATGTCCTAAGATATGCTGATGGCCATCCATTAGCAATTGAAGTGTTGGGCTCATTTTTGTATGGTCGAAATGTTACTGAATGGAGAAGTGCATTGGAAAGATTAAGAGAGAATCCAATGAAAGATATTATGAAGGTACTCCGAATTAGTTATGATGGACTCAAGGATACAGAAAAGGGTATATTTCTTGATATTGCTTGTTTCTTTGACAGAGAGAATAAGGCATACTTGAAGAGAGTTTTACATTTTCGTGGATTTCATCCTAAAATTGGTTTAAAAGTTCTCATTGATAAATCATTAATAACCTGTAAGGGGATGATTTCTATGCATGATTTGTTAAAAGAACTTGGCAAGAGCATCGTTAAAGAAGAATCACCCAAAGAACCAAGAAAGTGGAACAGGTTGTGGGACTACAAGGATGTTCACAATGTTATCTCAGAAAACATGGTAAAGCAGTTATTGAAATAAAATTATTGCTCGCAATTTTTCTATTGTTAATTAATAACTTTGAATTATCTAGTATATTTTATGCTATTTGCAATATTGTAGGCAACAGAAAACCTTGAAGCCATAGTTCTACGGCGTAACCCAGAAAATATTGAAGAAATACAGAAGATGACAACATTGAGGGCTGATGCTTTAGCACAAATGAGTCGTCTTAAATTGCTCAAGTTGTGGAATTTGGATTTCTGTGGAAGTCTTAATTTTCTTTCAAGTGAATTGGGGTATCTTAGTTGGGATAAATATCCTTTCACTTATTTGCCATCAAGTTTTGAGCCGAATAAACTTGTTCACCTGAACCTACCTCATAGCAACATCAAGCAATTATGGAAGGGCACAAAGGTACTATAAACATGTTCTCTATGACAGCCTTTATTTTTCTTTTTCAGGTTAACAAATAAAAAATGTTTAAATATGATTATTAATATTTCTCTTTCTACTGACCATTGTCTGCAGCCTCTTCCCAATTTGACACGTATTGATCTCTCTCACTCGAAAAATCTTATTATGATGCCGAGTTTCTTGGAGATTCCGAATCTTGAGAACCTATATCTTAAAGGATGTATAAAACTCGTACAGATTGATCCATCCATTTGTAGCTTAACAAAACTTTTCGAATTAAATTTGCTAGATTGTAAAAATCTGGTTAGTATTCCTAAAAATATTTTTGGTATGAGTTCTCTCAAAAATCTCAATCTCTCAGGCTGTACAAAATTACTTAGTAATCAACTGTTAAAGAGACAAAGGCAAATAGAACATTTGGAGATGCTTGATAACAAAGAAACCACGACCCAATTCCAGTCAACATCTTTAATCAACAAAGCTCTAAAGCCGTCCTTTCAATTTTCGATTTTTCGAAAACGTGAAGAATCGGTTGGTTTATTGTTGTCTTTGTTGTCTCATCAGTCATGTTTGAAATATCTTGACCTAAGTTTCTGCAACCTTATTCAAATCCCTGATGCTATTGGGTGGTTACACTGCTTAGAAAAGCTAAATTTGGGGGGGAACAATTTTGTTACACTACCTTCTATGAAAGAACTTTCCAGACTTAGAGATTTGAACTTGCAGCACTGTAAGCAGCTGAAATATTTACCTGAACTTCCATCGAAAACTGTCTTTGCAGTAAGAAAACCATTGTTTAGATATGAAGCTCGATTATATATTTTTTATTGCCCCAATTTAATTGACACAAAATGCTGTTCTAGAATGGCTTTTTCTTGGATGATACAACTCCTCAAGGTACTTCCATCCTGTTTCCTTTTGACTATATTTCTTTTTTAATGTGATTGAACTCATATATAACTAATTATTTATCTGGTACCAGGTGCACATGAAATCCAATCTCGCAATTGGTCGGATTAAGATTGTTATTCCTAGAATTCAAATTCCAATATGGTTCAACAAAATAAATGTTGGTAGTTCAATAAGCATGGATTCATTACCTGTTATGCATGACAAAAATTTGATAGGTGTTGCTTGCTGCTTAACATTTGTAGCACGTGATGGTCCGACTAGCTTAGGTAAGGAAAGGTCAACTCATTTTGGGATCAGTGTTGGTTTTAGAAGGAATTATTGTGGGTCATTTCACAGTATTCCCGTATATTTTGGAAAAGATTTGGTCACAGTTGAGTTAGATCACATGTTGCTTATTTTTTTCACAAGGGAAGAATTTATTGATCATACAAGTTATATGTCAAAAGGATTGCATGATGTTAGTGGTATTGAATTGGCAGCTTTAGTTGGTCAGCTCTCCGGTTTGCATTTGGAGGTAAAAAATTGTGGTTATCATTGGATATTTAAGGAGGATCTGGAACAATTTAACCCAGAAATGATGTACAGTGGAAATTCATCAGTTCAAAACAAGTATGTAACAATTGATTAGCTGTATTGTTGAGCTGATTAATGAAAAACCTAGAAACTCAATTGAATCGTTGATAAATACGCACATCGTGATAACGGACATCCCATACCAATTAAATAAAAACTAATTTTTTGGAATTATTTATTTCTAACTTCAATCTACTTCAGGTCCTAAAATGATGTTTTCGTTTGTCAATATCCTAAGGTAAATTTTTTAATGACAAATGTTTGTTATTTTATTGGCAGGAACAATTGAACCTATAACCTCTTTGTTACTCCAAATTTTATTTCCATCCCCTAAACGACCAAACTTAACAAGGTTTTCACTCTCCTCACTCAATGTGTCAATATTGTAATGTCTAAGAAAATTAGTAATAACCGTGCAATCCTAACCAGTTTCAGTTAAAAATGGTTTTCCACCATTAAATTGAGAAATATACATTCTATTTTGCACTCATTCTGTCCCTCCTGTGTGCCTGATAAACAAGAGGCACATGATCACTTCCACATCACTTGTACAACAAGAATTACAAATTTACTAATTGCAACTCCAAAAGGCTTTGTTTAGGAAGTGTTAATAACTGTTAAACTTCTACAATATCGGATTTGTTCTCAAATGGACCATGTCCCAAAATCAAATTTTAACAATTGCACAGAACATGTAACAGAATCAAATTAAAAAAGAAACAAAGCTAGCATTCTACATGCAGCTGGACTGATAGGAACAGGTTCATATGCCAAATCTAAAACATAGCAACATCTTCAAATCCAAATGGAATGGACTACATATTGATGACAGAATTAAAAACTTAATGCAGTCAAATTCCTTCCGGATATTATAATGAGCTAGAGTATAAACATCTTGAAGCTGCTTTCAAGCAACAATAAGCTTCACTTGGTCGAACACCCTCTTTCTCCTGAATGTTGAATTTCACATTATCTATTGTATCTGAAATCTCTACATCCAATGTTATGACTTTTCGTGTCAAAGTTTCGATAAAAATGTGCATTTCATCTCTCAATCGAGGCATCAAATGAAGTGTGGACTCCTTGTAATCAGAAAGGGTGCGACCGGTGAAGATGAGCCTTTGTTGATCGGGTGGAATCCCTTCCTCGTCATGGATCTATGTTTTCTCATTCTCAACTGTATCTGAACTCTCTACTTCAAGGGTGATGGTTTTTCCTGTCGATGTTTTCACTCACATTACACGAGGAAAGATCACACACAAAATCAGATAAGTTAAATCATGAACAGTGATCCATCAAATTCAGAACAAGTTGGGACCAGAGTTTTTTTTGCAAAAAATTTACTCATGAGATCAAATTGATCAATTGAAAAACTATATCAAAAGATGTTCCACGATATAGCCAAGGTTATCTATCTCTAGTTTGATTAGTTTAAGGCGGTCAAAAGAAGTCTCGCAAATTTGATGTTCGGTCGGTTTTTAAAACATTGTTAGTAATTAAGATTTTCTAAAAACCTTCTTCCATGGCCCTCAAAATTGAAAAATACTCACCAGAGATAAGTTCATCGTATGAAGAGTTACCCTTCATTCCCCCAAAAATCACAAATATACAAACTGGACACCGACCTTTGCTTGGAAGAACTATATTGCTACAAAAAACCAAGATCTCATTATCATGGTGTGTTCCTTTTTCATCCTTGAGAATACCAGTTTCATTGTTTATTTATTTACCAACTGAAAACATGTTATGCAATCCTGAATTTGTAGGCATCTTTTTCACACTGTTATTACAATCAAATACTTTTAAATTCTCTAAAATTTAAAGCAATTGAAACAAAAATCTATCTATAATCATCTCAGTAGTTTATCATACAATGAAAATATCTTCTCACACTAATATTATCAAGCACTGTATATTTTTTTCAATAAAAAAAAAAACTGGTTTCCTGAATATTATGTTCTATGTATGTAATTAATAGGAAGTCTAAACAGATATGAAAAATTGATACAAACACAGACACATAAACACCGGTAATAAGTTAACCAAATAGAAGTTAATGAATGTAACCACATGTGTCACGCTTGTAATTTAAAGTGCTGGTGCTACATAGCTTCACACAATAGCAAACTTGAAATTTGGCCTTACTATGGTATCCTGTGATGTTCTGTAGGAGTTCTTCTGATTTCCCACAATTGGAGTGGATCTTGTGCACCTGAACTCCTCTCATCCTGTTAACATGAACCAAAATTAAATTTAATTTTTCTTTTGTATATTCTCTGCCATATCCTAAAAATATTGTTATTAAATCAACAATGTGATAGACTTACATTGGCCCTAGAAGAGTGATGAGATTTGTAAAACACAGGTACTTCATTGAATTCGTGAGGATTATTGGAAGTGTGAGGAGGAGCATCATACATACGCCCTAGAATCTGTTCTCCGAAGCCCTGGCAAAGGCGTAAAATTGTTCATGTTTCGGCTCATCGTTTCACCTTCCTCCTCAATTGATCATGCATGCATATATTCTTTTCTTATTTAGAGGGTGTAAATATTGCTTCATTTGTGGACTTAGGAATAAATGGCTCTGTTCATTTTAGTTGTCAGATTAGAATATATGCTTAGTATGTAATGTTGTCACTTATCACTTCTATCAACTCTTACTTTTGAAGCTCTTGTGTTTTCTTTTCTATTCTGATTCAAAGCCTGATGCTTACTCCATGCTGAAACAAAAGAAATCAAGAAAGAATCATGTTCTTCTAGTGTGAATGGATGCTTTATTTATTGAATGTTATTTTTTAAGTATTGAGGGTAAGTAAAAAATTGCACCACTATTCACTAGTTCGGAATTTGTATAAGATATCATGAAAACAAGAAAACGATAGATTCTAATATAAAATTAAAATTATGGTATGATCTTTATATGACTTAGCTCCATTGAATTAAAATTAAAATTAAAAATATAAAGAAAAAACGAATGATATTTTTAATGGTTATAAGTAACATAAAGAGGATTCAAATACTAAATTTACATAAAATTATTTGTCTGTTTTGTTTATATTGAGGAAATTTATTTATTTATTTTGGGTTTTATTGTTTTATTTATTTATTTATTTATTTGGGACTAACTATTTTTGCTTTTTAAAAAAGAAAATTGTATCTTGTATAATAATAACACTTTTAAAAAAATTAAAATTAAAAAACAGTTACATAATTTTCTCATTTTTTTCATAAACTTTAAAAATTCATCTAAACACAGTTTTTTTATGTTCTTTTGACAAAAAATAATTAAATCAAATCTTCAATTTTGAAAAACGTTCTAAATAGTTCTTTTCTAAATTAAATCTTCAATTATATCTTCATAAATTTTGTTCTTTTCTAAAAAAAAATTGCATTTTAGTACTTCTTCAATTCCAAGAAGCCACGTCTGCAAAATATATTTTTTTAATGAGAACATACGCAAAATATTTTAATTATTTTCAGTTTGTGTCTTGCTACAATGAGCTTTTCATTGTGTGAAAAAAAAAATGGATGGTTAAACAGCTAGACATATTCTCATAAAGAACTAGCTTGGCAGTCAGTAAATTTAAAAAAGGTTATGATTGTGTCTTAATATTTACGGTCCGTTGGGTTCGGGAATTAGGAGGGGAGGGGAGGAATTTTAACAAAGGGGAGGGGAGGGGAGATATTTTAATTAAAAATGTGTTTGGTTCACAAGGGGAGGGGAGAGATTTTAAAATTATTTTACTGTTTTACCCTTAAACTTAATTAAATAAAGATGATAAAGTAACGAAACAATAACGATGTAATCTATAACAACACGATGTAGATGATGGAATAATGAATTAGTAATGGGGTTTTACAAGGAGTAATAAAAGTTGTTACAAGATAATATAACCTATAACCTAATAATAGTAAAAGTTGTTTCAAGGATAACATAACATAATAATAATAAATGTTGTTACAAGGATAATGTTGTTACAAGGATAATATTGAGATTTTAAATTAATATAGGATAATTTTGACAAAGCAATAAAATTTGCACCTCTCCCCTCCCCTCCAAAACTTTCAAACCAAACGGACCCTTAAAAGAAAATGTTAAAGAGTAACTTAGGGCGATGGTTATCGGAGCAAAAATAAAAATAGTGTGTTGGAATGTTATGAAAAGTGATGAATTCAAAAGTCTAAATATTATTGTTTCCAATGTAAAATTACTATTTAGTTTCATTAACAAGTGCTCTTACCACTTGTTAGTATGACCCTAATTTATTTTAGCCACGAACAATACACAAAACTGATTAATCTACTTCATTAGCCTTTGGAAAGAAGCAGGGGAAACCTTTTGAAAGACATGTTCTGAAATATTTTTGTCAAACATGTTACCGTCAACCGTCAAGATGCAAGAATAACCATTTCCAGCAATAATTAACCACTGTTCAATCAAATAAAGCGTAAAGCGTAGTATGTAAGTTATAAATTCTTAGGAAGGCATGGGGAAATAACAATTACCAAGGTACTATATTTAAAACGATGCATAGAAGAAAGAAAGAAAAAACTAGGTATGGTTTATCTCAATAGTTTTACTGCTAAGGATGAATCTAAGTCCTTTAGATGAAGCTTAACTGGGAATACGATTTCTGGAGTTGATTGCAATGATGCTTAACTAGTGAACAATTAATCTAGTTGATAATTCTTCCATCAAAACCACGAGTGACGCAAGTTAATGACACAACTTCCCATGCCTAAAGCTTGCAATTGGTTCCTCACAGCAGCCAGCTTCTTCGATTTTTTTGATAGATATCCCGTACAGTAAATGTTCATCTCCCTTAAGACCGTGACATTTTCTAACAAAAACTTTACCAATCGGATTTCAGCTTCATCTCCACGAAAATCTGAAATATCACATTGTTTGAGAGAAGATTTGAAACAGCAAGGCAATGAATCTGATGTCCAGTCTTCACCATCCAAGGATAAGTAAGATCCCTAAACAAGAATCAATACACAAGTCAATGGACTGAGATAAAATTATTGTTAGCCGTGAAAGATGGCAGAAGAAAATCTGGAGCAAGATACAAGATGTACCTCATAAATGTGAAGAACTTCTAGTTTAGGACTCTTTCGGAGAATGTCTGCTAATACTTCACAACTGGGATCATCGAAATGCACTTCAAGACGCATCAAATTCTTGAACGAAGGTAAAAGATGAAGAGCAGATTTTGCATAGTTAAGACACTAGTAAGGGAAACAAAAACCGTCAAGATCGTTGTGATATTGAAAGAATATGCAAATAATACAAGGACATGACCAATCAACATTTACAATAGACATTATCTATAAATTATAAACATAAATTGATCACACTATGGATATTAAGAAGGCTTAATAGCAGTTTTGGCCCCCTAAGTATCACGAAGTTGCGATTTTGGCCCCCTAAAAAAACAATAACAACCCAGCCCCCTAAGTTTAGGTGTTGGCGTCCCAGACCAATTTTGACCAAGTCAACGTACACGTGGACGCCACGTATGTAATTTTCAATTTAAAAATAAATAAAAATGCCACATGTGTAATGCTTTAATAAAAAAAATAATTAAAAAAAAAAACAACAAAAATATTCTTCTCTTCTCTCTCGTATATCTCAGACAGACAGATAGAGATCAATTAGAGAGAAAGACTTGTGTTGTGTTGTTGCAGCAACAGCACCAACAAGCAGGCAAGATAACACTAACACAACATATTTGAGATTTGAGAACCACAAACAAATGTAATTGATCAAATTTAATTGATGCAATCCAATAAAAAAAATCAAGTCTGTTGTCTAAACTACCCTCCATGATTAATAAATTAGGTCATTGAAAATATAAAAAGTTAAATTAAATGAGGGGTAATTTAGAGATACTATTGTTAAATAAGATCGAAGTGGTTAAGATTTTGCTTATATTTCATTACAAAGGAGTACAATATTTATATTAATGAAGACAATATGTAAACATTCAAACATACCTGAATAGTTGCATCTGATAGCCTGAGAGACTCGACACTACCAAGACCACTCAACAGCTCAATTGCAAATACAGCAACATGCAGTTCGTTATTTTGGACACAGAAAAACCCAAGATCAATATTTGCATCAACTATGGAGGTAGAGTTAACAAGGAAACAATTTATAGTTGGGTTACTTTTGTAACTTAAAGATAAAAGATTCACGGCATCAATTTCGAACATACAACTGTTACGATCTAGACAAGAAGATCTAAAAAAGATGTCCAACTTCTTCAATGTTGGAATTGCAACACTAATGTTTATGTTCTCCCAGTAACATTTTTCAAAGGACAACTCTTGTAAGACAGGGCACCCGGAAAAAAGTCTTTGAGCCGACTTCTCATTTGTGAAGGTAAGATGTGCAAAAGATAATATCTTCAAGCTAGGGAAACAGATACCATCAGGTACAGAATCAAGGAAGCCAAATACTATATCCAACTTAGTCAATGACCGGGATGCCGAGAAACTATTGGGTAACACAAACCTACTATTTTCAGATTCTAGGTTAAGTGTAAGATCATGGACATCATGCATCAATGCAGAAGATAACATAGAACTAACTTTCCCTGCATCAACAATAGTTACTGGTAATTCAATGAAGAGCTCTTTTATACGGTTGGATTTGTGAAGTAGTTGGTTCACTAGATCTACGAGGCAATCTGGTGACTTAGAATTTCGCTTTGGAGATAATTCTCGAAAATCAAAGACGGGTAATTGGGTCCACAAGTATCTCCACTTTGTTGCTAATATAGAAGTTCTTACAGCCTCTTCCGTAGAGAGACGAGAAAGAATATAATGAAGAATTCCCTCAGGTAAATCGCTAATCATATCTTTCATATCAGCCAAATTATGTCTTTGGAGCTTATGTGAATTTGATGATGAGATTGTAGAAGCCATGAGCTATGCCTGCTAAAAATATAAAACAAAAAATAATGAAATAATATACAAGTAGAAAACCACCCCCAAGAATGGTAAAAATCATTGATTCGTATGAGAATAGGGAAGTAATTGCTAATGATAAGGCACTAAATGTTGTTAATTAAACAACAAATAGTCTTAGGCATTTTCACAAACAGTTGATATGCAGTCATGAATTTGACATTTGAATAAATAAATAAAAACAACATCGATGCGATTAGCAAAGAAAATAGACACAACGTACAAACGCAAACAAACGATTGAAAAATTGGAAATGATATGATTTGAACGGTTACTAACTGATATTGAATGAGAAATTTGTGAAAACTCAACTGAAGAAAACGGTGAAAGATTGCAGTTCAAACGGTGACGACAAGAGCGCCTGGGAGTGTTCGTTCCGGTGAGGCGAGGAGTGAGACTCTCATTCGTTCATTACGGTTATTCTTCCCACACAGAAACCTGCGTTTTGTTTTTTATGTGTTTTGTGCCTTTCCTTCTTCTTCTTTTATATTCACTGTCTCATATATTTTTATCCTTATAATTTTAACATTTTGTTTTAACTCTTTTTGAAAAAAATGGACTTTGAGTTTCTAAGGCTGTGTTTGGTAATGGCAAGTAGCTAGCTTATAGCTTCTTGAATTGGCGTATAAACTTGTTGGATCAAAACATGACTTGTTTAGTAACAAGTTTTTTTCATAAGCTTATAGCTTTTTTTGAGAGGCTATTTCAAATAACTTTTAGCTTTTTATATTCTCTTCCACTTTTACCCTTCTTAATTTTATTTTATTATTTTTAAATAAGAAAAAACTACTCATATTCATACGTAACTACCCAGTAGCCATTTGCATGTTACTATCCATATATTTCTTTGTTCTTTTTTCTTCTTTTTTTAACTTGTTTTTAATTCATTTAATATGTGGATTCTAGGATGAGGGAGCAATTAAGTCCCCTCATCGGTGAACCATGTCTAACAACCATTAGATTAAATGAGTCCACATTTTTATCATGCACCTTCCTGCATTTGATCTCTTTTCTTTCTTCTCCTCTCCTTCTTAATTTGCAGTTTTGCTGCCTTCCTTGTTTTCATCTATCACCTTCTCAAATCTCATTGTCGTTCATTCCTTAATAATACATTTCATTTGAATTTATGAATTATCTTTCAAAAATTAAATATATCGTTCTCCCTCAAATATCACATAAAAGGTGTTGTTTTATAACCCAATCATTCTATAAAGATTTAACGGGAAACTTATCCCCTTTTATTCTTCTTAACTTCACTTGTAAAATAAATTAAATTGGTTAATTTCTTATTTAATGTGTTTCTTTCAGTGTAGAATTCAAATAACTCTTTTTTTAATGGGAATTCAAATAACTTATATTTCTTAATTTATGTGTATTAAAAGGTCACCATCTCTAATTGTATCCAAAAACTATCTTAACAGAACCCATGAACCTTTGAAAGCGGTACTCAACTCAATTTTTAGTGTAGACTCACTTTTTTCAGTGTCGTTGCTCCTAAATTGGAATGGAGGTTGAAGATGATGATTTCAACCAAAAGCATTAAAAAAATTAGACAAAAGAATTGATATTTTGAAATTGATACGTGACTGAATTTCCTTTTAATCTCTGAATGCCTGCAAAACCAGGGATTGTGTTTTTAACCCATGCAACAGTTGTGGAAATAACCTCACCCTAGAACCATGGTTTTAGGATGAGAAAAAAATATATTTGTGATCCACTGTAGATAATGTACAATAAGATGTGTGAAGTTTGATTAATCTCATGTCTTTTAATAGTGGTCCACCGGTGAGGGACTTAATAGCTCTTTCACCCTAGAATCCACCATAATTTTAAATAAAATCTGTAACAAATAGTACAATCATTTTAGTGAAATAAAAAATATTAATTGAGTTCATAAAAAGCATTTATCATTTTGGAGATGAAAGTAATTTAAAATAAATTCAAATATTTAAAATTAAATAAAATAATTTATAAAACAAATATTAAAAAAAACATCATTTTATATCATTTTAAATTTATCAGCCACTTCAACTACTAATTTTAACAAACACATTATTTTTAGTAAGCGAGCTTTTCAACTATAAGCTATTAGCTATGAGTCATAAGTTATAAGCTAGTTTTTCAGCTATCATCCAACTTATCAGTTATCAGCTAGCTTATAGCTTATTTTTACCAAACAGAGCCTAAAAGTATTTTTTCATTATTTGTGCCTTTTGTTTTTAAGAGCTGTATATCATTTGAAAATTAGAATTTTATTGCATTCATGATTAGTATATTATAAAATTCTCTCTTGAAATATTTAAATTTTGTTAACAAGAGGTGAAGTGAACATTTTTGTTAAAAAAATGGATGAAATAAATAATGTATATTTTATATTTTTGCACTAAAATTTTTATTCTTTATTCAAATATTCTAATTTTTTTCATAGATATTCTTATAATATTCTAAACATTTTCGTAAATTCTAATTCAAAAATTTGAATGGTACATATGACCTGACTTAAAAACACAAGTATTGAAAGTGTCGACTCAAAACTTTTGAAGGACTAAAAGTTGAAGAAAAAATATATATAGAGACTAAAATGAAAAGTTAAAATTAAAACTATGTCCAAGTTACTAATATGGCGGGTTTGCCTCGATTCACTCACTCATTCTTCACAATCATTTGGTTTGCCTCTATTTGGGTTATTTGGAAGGAGAGGAATCACTGTGTATTCCAAAACATGGTCTCTAATTCTTCAACTCTCATCGAAAAGGTTAAACTAAACTCTTTTTTATGGTTGAAATCAAAACAGGCGACTTTTAGTTATAGCTATCATGATTGGTGGAAAAACCCACTCCTTTGTGTGTGTGTGTCCACTTGTACTTTTGTTTTTGTTTTTGCCGTGCTTTCTTTGTGTTTTGCATCTTGAGTTTGTGAGTACTCTTGTGTGGTTTTCCTTTTGCACACCCTGTGCGGGGTAAATCACAAGAGTATTGCTTTTCTGACATAGAAAACATCACAATGACACAAGAAAATTACCCATAAGCCCCCAGCGGTAATTAACTACCGTTGAGAAAGCCGACAACAGTTAACTGCCGCTGGCCTCAGCGGTAGTTAATTGCCGTTGTTTTATGCTATAAAAATTGCATTTTTTTGCATTTTTAACTGGCAAAACTCCATTGTTGCGTTTTTTTCTTCCATAGGTGCGATTTTCACAAAACATAAGTCATTCCAAATTAACGTGAATTCGAATAAAAATTGTGTAATGTTAAATAAATTCGAAAACTGAGTAAATAAATTATTGTTCCATTCGATATTATAACTTATATAGCTGATTCTCAATAATACATGTTCCTAACTTATATAGACGAGTCATTACATTACATTCGAAAGTATAACTTCCAACTACAACAATTATCTTACCTTTAAATGGGGTAAATTCAAAATTGAAGGTGAGAAAAACCACAAGAAGGGGGGGTTGAATTGTGTTTTCAAAAACTTTTCTTTCTTACGTTCTGAAAAACTGTTCCCAGATTTAGAGTCTGAAATAGTTCAGAGTCTTAGTGCAGCGGATAATAGTAAGAGAACAGAAAAAGAAAGAACACAAGCAATTATACAGGTTTCTTCCACAAACCGGAAGTAGTCCTGTCCCCCTTGCACTTCCAAGGAGAGTTCCACTAAAATGTAATGTCGAATTACAAGTTGTTCAATCACACAAGAAAGAGACTTCTCAATGCTCAAGGACAACTCCAAGAGACTTCATTTGCTCAATCACACAAGAAAGAGACTTCTATGCTCAAGGACAACTCCAAGAGACTTCCTTTTCTCAATCACAACTGAAAGAGACTTCTCTTAACAATTACAAATAATTGAATAAGGTTTTGAATACTTGATATACAATCAGAGGTATTCACAAAACAATACGAACAGATTAAACTCTGTTTTTCTAGACACTTGTGAATTCTAAGATATGAACTATTGTAAGAATTCTCTAAGTTGTTGATGTGTTTAAGTTTGCGACGTTTTGCTCAGAGAGTATTGACCTTTTTCTTATTATTGTTCTCTCTTTTTTTCACGTCTTTATCCTATTTATAGAGGATTTGAGAGACGTTGAAAATTTAGCCGTTACATCAACTTGTCTTGCTTGAAGCTTTGATTCTTCACCATTGATCTTTTGCCTGATTTGGTAATTGTCCTATGAAGAACTAATTTCAAATTCATTCCATTTGAAACGGAACAACGTCTGCAGCAATATTACTGTTATTTTTGTCTTGATGTAGAGACAAGTTGCAGAGATGGTGGTTGCAGAGGCATGCGCAGAGTTAGTGGTTGTACAATTCGTACACTATACTTTGTCAACTCTGGTGAAGTGGCTTCTGATAACCTTGCTTCTGATGACCTTGCTTCTGATGACGTGTCTTCAGGAGCGCTTTCTTCAGACTCGTTTCTTCAGACACATTTCTTCAAACGCAATTCTTTTAGACGCTATTCTTTCAGACGCTTTAAGCTTCAATAAAAATTCCTTTGCTCTTTGACTTGTTCAATCAGAACCTTTTATGAATAGTGCTTTGATTAAGATCATGTACACTTGAACAAATGTTTAGCATATCCAATTGATAATTTTAATACCTTGTTATCATCAAAACTCAAGAAGTGATTTTGCAAAACACCCTTTGTTCCAACAAAAATAACTAAGCAGTAGGACTCCAGCATTCGACCGACATTTTTATTGTTCCATTCAAAAGATTAAATTCTTGTTAGGATTGGTTTAAATGACGGTATTCAAGTGTCAGAAGAATGAGGTTCATTCCTTGACACTTCAATACCTTCATTTAAACCAGCCTAACAAGAATTTAATCTTTTGAAAGGAACAATAGAAATGTCGGTCGAATGTTGGAGTCCTGTCGTTTAACAAGTTTAAATTACCTCATTCAAAGGAAGATAATTGTTGTAGCTGGAAGGTGCATTTCCCCACCTAATCACGATCTTCTGGCGGAATCAGACTGTTGATTATATCTTCAGTTGACTTCAGCAACGTTACCCGCATATCTATCCACTGGAACATGTTGTGCTCTCAAAACATGCTCTTCACGTTTTCGTCGTTCGTTAATTCCACCCAAGTGAATGATATTCTCCCCTCGTCGAGCGTTGGACGTTTATACCGAACGTATTCCATCCTCCTTATGTCTCTGGGGCTGACTCCTTGGTTGAATTCATTAAGTTGATGCTTGAGACCTCTTAACGTTACACCAAGGCACCGAACCTTCAACCTCTGAAGTTGTCCGCCGTTGAATTGTGCATGAACGTCGATCCACCCGACCATTGTTTCAAATCTACACAATTAAAAATTAAAAATAATCAATGAAAAACTCATTCAAACACTTGCAGTGGAAATTTTACATAAACCCTAAAAAATTTATAAAATTCAAAAAAAAATTTAAATTTATGCAATATAACTCCATTATAACAAGTATTCATAATATTTGTTAATAGCATTTCAGATCTACAACATAACTATATTAAAACTAAATAAATCAAGGTGGATTCTAGGGTGAGGGTCCAATTAGGTCCCTCACCGGTGAACCACGAGAAAAACACCAATAGATTAAATAAGTGGTTCAGATTTATTTAAATTAAAAGAGGGAACATGTAGAACTGCTTACATTCAATCATATCCTGCAATGGTTTCACCCGTTGTTAACCGTAATTAATTGTTACGAACCGAACCAAACCGAACTATTACAAATCAATTAATTCATTTTCACACAAAAATCTGAACCCTTTTTCTAAACCCTAATTCCATTTCAAATTCAATCAAATTCACCATCTTCAATCTTCACCTCTTCGATTGAAGCTCACTGATGGCGAGTCTACCTCTTCTCCTCATCTTTCTGCGTCCCTCAACTCATCAGCCGAGCTGCGTGGTTGAGACGATAAGTCAAGCATATGCTACATCAGAGTAACTATGTGCACTTGATATATCCAATTGTAAATGATACCACAAATAAGTGCATAATTTATATTCATCAGCAGACATACAAAAGGCCAAAATATACTGGAATATAGAATCCCAATTATTGTGATCCACTGAAAGACATTAACAATGGTATCTTCTTTTTTATCTGTCATAGTTGATTATATCGATGACTAAACCTCGTTTCCCACTCCACAAAACTCTCCCCGTGAATAAAAAAAAATCCCAAATTTCACATTAATTATTTCAGCAAAATGTTTAGCAGATGTTCCATCATTTCGAATTCAAATTCCATTACTATATTCCTGTTTTCAGAAGGGAATAGGGATGGGAGAGGGTAATTTCACACACATTCAATGTCTAACTCAGTAGCAACAGATCCCCTAAAAAAAACTCAGTAACAACATATAATATGAAGCGATAGAATGAAGTACTCCCTCCATTCCAAATTATGTCATTCTAGGAATTTCACATATATTAAGAAATGCAATTGATTTTGTATAGAAAAGAGTAATTATGAGTTATTTTACAAAAATATCCTTCATTGTATGGAAAACATAAATTAAAAGAATTGGAAAAAAAATAAAATAATAAATAGTAAAGGGCATAATGGGAAAATCAAATTGAATTTGAAATGGAATTAGGGTTTAGAAAAAGGGTTCAGATTTTTGTGTGAAAATGAATTAATTGATTTGTAATGGTTTGGTTCGGTTCGGTTCGGTTCGTAACAATTAATTACGGTTAACAACGGGTGAAACCATTGCAGGATATGATCGAATGTGAGCAGTTCTACATGTTCCCTATTTTAATTTAAATAAATCTGAACCACTTATTTAATCTATTGGTGTTTTTCTCGTGGTTCACCGGTGAGGGACCTAATTGGACCCTCACCCTAGAATCCACCATGTTCATTATGGTAATATAATTAACTATATTATTGTTGTAGATTCATATTTCTCTGTGCTTTGAATACAATATAGAGCTCTTGTCATGCATTTTTTAACTAACCAAAAAACTAAGTTAGTGATCTCAGTAAACTCGTAGGAGTTTACAAGTCGAGTTTTCGATGTTTACGATTCGAGTTTACTTAGGTAAAACGAGTTGAGGTAAATTTAAAAAAATAAAATCCTAAATTTTACTAACAAAACACATAAACGACTTAGATAGGTTTAATTTGAGACAATGACTCCAAATTTGAAACTTTTTTTCAAAAATAAACATACATATACGTAGGTGGCGGATAAAATTGGAGAATGTGTCGTAACTGTAAAGGATGGCGATGATACCTAAAGGAACAATGCGGAATCATTAGATAATGAGAACAACAAAATCTCGTTTAGAGAGAAAGAGAGAGAAGCACCTATTCCATTTACGATGACCAACTCGAAAATTTTGGCTCCACAAAATTTTCGTCATGGCGCGACAGGATGTGTGTTTGTTAACGAGATTTTTTTTTTGGGTGAGGGGGTTTAAACCCGGACCTTGTCCATACAAACTTGAATTAAGCTCACAATGACGGTTAACGAGAATTTTAAGGGCACTTGTTAAGATTTTTAAATAAAAATAAAATTATTTTGGGATTGGTGTATTCAACGTATTAAAACATCAAAAAATAATTTTTTTTACATAAAAGTTGTCAATTATTTCTATTTTTAAATTATTGACAAATGTTATAAGGACACTTGTTAACGACCAATAATTTATAAACACCCTTTAATATTTTTCACATATATTAAGAAAAGTTTGTAGCACAATTAATATGCACCTGTTGTTTATAACAAGTACTCCCTCCGTCTCTAAATAATAGTCGTTTAAGGTTTGTGCACGATTATTAAGGAAATGATTAATTGTGTTGATTTCAATGATAAAATTAGTATCATTTACAAAAATACCCTTATTAATTGTAGTTAGTGGAGTAGTTAAGTTAAATGAAATTTAATAAATAAGGGTATAATAATGAAAAAAGATAATAAATGTTGTATTGGAATTCTAAAGTGACAATTATTTTAAGAAAAATAATTTTAAAGTGACAATTATTTAGAGACGGAGGGAATACAACCTCCATCCTATAATAATTGAACATGTTTTTCGTTCACACATGTTAATAAAACATGTACAAGGGAAAAATAAAGAATGGATTTGAGTGTTTTGTCAGGTATGGACGTATTTCTCATTATCATAAATGCAAAACAAAGTAAAATATATTGAACTGCAAGTGATGAAAGTAGTACTCCTCTCTCGGTTTGGGAGCTTATCTTGTCTTGGTATAATGGGAGCTTATCTTGATGATGAGTTTGTTGTTGGCATGAACTTTGTTTGTGATTGAAGATGATTTTCTGAGTTTGTTTGAAGATGAGTTTGTGGGTGTTGAAGATGATTTTTTGGGCTGGTGTAGAAGATGAAGATTTATGAATTTTATAGGTTTTTTCATTTATTTAATTTTATCAATGATTATGTAGCATTTTTATTTTAAATTAGTAATTACACATGTGGCATGCCGCACAGTCAAGTGAGCTGTCACGCAAACATTGACATGGTCAAAATTGACCAAAAGGAGTACCATTGCAAAAGGGGCTAAACATGAGGGAGGACTTTAGCCGTTTTTTTAATTGGGAGTCAAATTACTACACTTTAAAACTCAGGGGGTCAAAAGTGCGTTTAAGTCTATGAGTTTTTGTTGTTGAAGAAAGTGGAAAGAAGAAATCAGGATTTTTCATTGCAGAAGGAGGTGAGAAGATGAAGAAATCTACGTTCTTGGTGAAGAAGAAGATGAAGGGAACTGTTTTTTTAACTCAAAATTTTATTTTAAAATAATTATAATTTAAATGAATAAATAATAAAATAATGAAATTATTGACTTGGAAGAAGCACATCATCACTTTTAATTTTAAAAAAATGAAATAGGATAAATTTTTGCACTTTTTAAAAGATAAAGGACCTAAATGTAAAAATAAAAAGATAAAGGACCTAAGCTATGAAGCCCAGATACATGATACGATATAGATACAATACAACATCGATACGGGAAAATTTTAAAATTCAAGATACGTTACGGCTGAGATACTTCAATAAAAAAAAATTAAATTTAAACTACATATTAAAACTCAAAAAAAATACAAAATATGGACTAAAACTCAAAAGCAAAAAATTGGCGCTAAACATAGACCAAACAGACATAGAAAAACGATAAGACACAAAAATCAACAATAACATCGTTCTCAAACAAACAAAGAGACACAAAACAGACGGCAGCAACAATAGAAATATAAATGTAAGTAATATTGATAATAAAAGAAAGCGACAATTAGTCTATTACGTATATGATATATCCTAAATAGAAAACATCATTACTTAGTCAATTACATATATACCAAATATAATAGAAACATCAAGTAGCTTGCACATATTAGTTTTCCACCGCATATCCCTCATATCCCAGATGTATCTGAAAAGTATCGGATAATTGTTTTAAAAAAAAATTAATCTTTGGATACTCTCCTGATACGTATCGAGAAGGTATCGGTGTAAGATACGTAGGGGGATATAATACGTAATCTATTTTGAAGTATATGAATTTGAGAGGACATAAGTATTACAAATAAATAAGGTAAATGTGCTTTAAAGTAATTTTGCCTTTTTTTTTACACAGCTAAGGGTGTGAAATTGTTCACCTTATGATTCATTTAGTGAACCCTACAAACCGATAAATGATATTTGAACATCCATTTTTTAACAACTTTTATGACAATTCTCTCTCATACTCTCATTATACTTTTATTCTCTCTCTTCTTTTCTCTCTCTCTATTATCATTGTCCAATAAAAAGAGAGGAGAAAGGTTGTCACTAAAAGTTATTGAAAATTGGATATCATTCCTCCTACAAACCCAACACAAGCAAGGTTAGGAGAATACAACAGAGAGTGACATAACATGAAATGACCAAAAACTGTAGAGTAACCTTCAATGAAGAGTGACATAACAGTAACAAAACTAGTAGCAAATGGTTTATACAAAGAAGCGCTTAACCTCTATTCACACCTCCACTCTTCCTCCCCCACCCCTAACTCCTTCACCTTCCCCATTCTCCTCAAAGCATGCTCCAATCTCTCTTCCCCTTCTCAAACTCAAATCCTCCATGCCCATCTCTTCAAAACCGGTTTCCACTCCCACCCTCACACCTCCACTGCCCTCATTGCCTCCTATGCTGCCAACCCTTGCTCGTTTCATTACGCTCTCAAGCTGTTCGATGAAATGACTCAACCAACGATCACTGCCTTTAACGCTGTACTTTGTGGACTATCGCGAAACGGGCCTCGCGGGCAAGCTGTGTGGCTTTTCCGCCAAATTGGGTTTTGGAATATTAGACCCAATTCTGTCACGATAGCGTCTTTACTCTCTGCACGTGATGTAAAAAATCAAAGTCATGTGCAACAGGTTCATTGCTTGGCGTGCAAGTTAGGAGTTGAATATGATGTTTACGTTTCAACTTCGCTTGTTACTGCTTATTCGAAATGTGGGGTTTTGGTTTCTTCGAATAAGGTTTTTGAAAATTTACGCGTGAAAAATGTGGTTGCTTATAATGCTTTTATGTCAGGGTTGTTGCAAAACGGGTTTCATCGTGTTGTTTTTGATGTTTTTAAGAATATGATGATGAATTTGGAGGAAAAGCCGAATAAGGTGACATTGGTGTCTGTTGTTTCAGCATGTGCTACCCTTTCGAACATTCGTTTGGGGAAGCAGGTTCATGGGCTTAGTATGAAACTAGAAGCTTGTGATCATGTTATGGTGGTGACTTCACTTGTGGATATGTATTCAAAGTGTGGTTGTTGGGGTTCTGCTTTTGATGTATTTAATGAAAGTGAAAAGAGGAACTTAATCACTTGGAACTCAATGATTGCAGGGATGATGATGAATTCAGAGAGTGAGAGGGCTGTTGAATTGTTTGAGAGGATGGTGGATGAAGGGATTTTGCCTGATTCAGCAACATGGAACTCTTTGATTGGTGGGTTTGCACAAAAAGGAGTGTGTGTAGAAGCTTTCAAGTACTTCAGGAAAATGCAGTGTGCTGGTTTGGCTCCATGTTTGAAGATTCTCACTAGTCTTTTGTCTGTGTGTGGTGATTCATGTGTGTTGCGAAGTGCGAAAGCGATACATGGCTATGCTTTGAGAATTTGTGTTGATAAGGATGACTTTTTGGCAACTGCTTTGGTTGATACGTATATGAAATGCGGGTGTGTTTCTTTCGCTCGTTGTGTTTTTGATCAGTTTGATGTAAAACCAGATGATCCTGCATTTTGGAATGCAATGATAGGAGGGTATGGAAGGAATGGAGATTATGAGTCTGCTTTTGAAGTCTTCTATGAAATGTTGGATGAAATGGTTCAACCAAACAGTGCAACATTTGTTAGTGTTCTATCTGCTTGTAGCCATAGTGGCCAAGTTGAGAGAGGGTTACATTTTTTCAGAATGATTAGAGAGTATGGTTTGGATCCAAAGCCTGAACATTTCGGTTGTGTGGTTGATCTTTTGGGTCGAGCCGGTCGGTTGGGCGAAGCTCGAGATTTGGTGCAAGAATTAGCAGAATCTCCTATATCTGTTTTTCATTCTTTGCTTGGTGCATGTAGGTGCCACCTAGATTCCGATCTTGGGGAAGAAATGGCTATGAAACTTATTGATATGGAACCGAAAAATCCAGCTCCACTGGTCGTTTTGTCCAACATATATGCTGCATTGGGAAGATGGAGTGAAGTAGAAAGGATAAGAGGATTGATCACAGATAAAGGATTGGACAAACTCTCTGGTATTAGCATGATAGAAGTTACATGAAAACTGCTTACATAGAAAAACTTGAAATGAAATGTTATTTTTTCTTTAAGATAACATAAAAGTTTGTTACATTTAGAGTGTTCTTTTTTCTGCCTACTTAAACTTCCTTGTAAATCAGTGATTCAGCATCTCTTTAACTGCAAATCCGTAGTAATCGTCAAAATGGTAATCAGGTTCAGTGATGAAACAAGAGATTACATCTCTCAGTGTGATGACACCAACTACTTGATCCTGTCCATTTACTGTATAAATCCTGTGAATAGACTGTAACGCAAGAGTGTGAATCACGCTCTGCAGAGTTGCATCAGGCTTGCATGTTATAGGCCGAGTAACTTTTCCAGATTCATAGGATGCTGAGACAATTTTCTTCATGAAATCCATCACAGTGAGATTCCTGAAAGTCAAAATACAGGGATGGTGAAGAAGACATTTCAGTTGAGTAATTAGTTCTCTTACAAGTTACAAGCTTGTGTGATGACCATTGGCCATAATTGTAGCTAGTGATTGTTTTCCTTAAATAAAAAATATCTTCCCACAAACAATCACACACATGTACATTAAGTGGTCAATCTTATGAACCGTAGTTGATTAATATTTTTAAACTTGTTCTAGATATTAGAGGTCAATGGTTTATACAATTTATGATTTATTGATATTTTTAAACTTGATCTCAATCTTAGAGGTCAATGGTTTATACAATTCATGATAGAATTTTATGTCGTAATTTGATCCATATAGCCGACTCACCTGGTGTTAAGACTTGGTTGTTGTTGTAGTCATTTGTTTGATTAACTTTATTTTTGTATTTTAACCAAAGATGAACCATAGAGTTTTATTTTTGAAAATGCAGAACCAATTTTGTATCTGATTTTAGATTTTACAGACTAGTGTGTTTCCGTAATTATTGTTAGAGATGCATGCCGCACGGATTCCGATTTTCTACTTAGGCTCACCTAAAATTGGAGAAAATTTCAGGCTTTAGCAGCAAGTATCTGATGTCTCTTATGCTCAAGTTTCCAACGATTGTCTTTGCTGGCCCCTCTACTACAGGAAGACCACCAATTTGATTATCCCTCATAATCTTAAAAGCTTCAAGAATCAATTCATTACTCTGGATGCTAATAACCTGGACAAGAAGAAATAAGGTGTTTTTAAATCTCCAAGTTGAGGGAAGCTGAAAATTTTAAACACAAATTGTTACCTTATCAGCAGACATAAAAGGAAGTCCAAGGTCAGCCATAGGCCTGGCTGCAATGCAATCAAACCAATCTCTTCCTCTGCATCCTTCAAGACCTTGGATAACTGCAGACTGGGTAATGAAGTTTACAATGTCTGGTTTACCGGGTTCTATCACTGGCACATTCCTCAGCCTATACTTTGAGAGCAACAGCAAGACAGTCAACATGGCACTATTTTTTGCAACAGGGACAAAGGGTGCCCATCGGTATGATTTAAGTATTGATCGCACCTGAAACCAAAATTCGAAATGTATCTTTCATTTTTTATGTGAAGGTTAAGCAAAAAATTTGCTAACTTATAAATTGAGGTCACAGTTACACAGTGAACTTTTGCAATGTGGTAAAATGCGGCTGCAATTGCGGTTGTGAATTCATTTAGAGACCTCTAAAACTGTTCTATTGCGGCCACAATTGCAGTTACAGACCACAATTTATAGAACTACACATAACAAAAAACATTTCTCAATTAGATTGTGCAGGAACACAACTATAATTTTTCGATGAAATACATATGATTGACAATCAGGAAAACAAAAGCCAAATAAATAAATAGCTAACCAGCCTGGCTCAGCTAGAAATGGTCGCCTCTCAGGTTGAGATATTTTATTTCAAAGATTACTTCTCAAAAGTGCAATAAGCTCAAAAAAAGAGAAAACTGACAGTTTACAGTAGAGCCATCGTTTGCCTACCGTTGTTGACTTGAAGGGTTCTTCTTGCAGTATTACTTTGTAAAAGTCCTCGCCGAGGTTATTTGCAGCTTGTGGAGCATCTTTAGCCATGGTTTTATCTGCAGCAACACCACCTACAACTGCTGCACCTACTGCAGCAGCAGTTAGCCCAGCAATTGCTGCAGGACCTGTAGCTCCTAATGCTATTGCTCCCAAAGCACCGACAGTTCCCGCGCCAACTCCGGCAGCTGTTGCTGTACCAGCTGATAGAGCAACTGCAGCAAGTTCTGCACTCTCCATCACCCAGAGAATTATGGCTGAATAATCTATGATGCCAAGGTACCTGTCTCTCCAATCTGAACCAATTCCTGCATCAGGGTCCTTAACTGGTGCTGCCAATATGTTGCTTTCAGATAGAATCTTAACAGCTTCACCAACAGGTGTGTCTGCTAGAATTTCAATCACTGCCAAAGTAGTGATTCACATTAAATGCATAAGGTGATAGCTTTGAAATGCATTTGTATATGGTTAACAGCCCTTACCTTTTCCTCCAGGAACTCCGGGAAAAGAAGAAACAGGAATCTTTGCAAATGAATCTGTCAATGTCTCCTGCAATGTTTGTGGTAGCTTCTTTCTGGATTGTATGGTTTCGAAGTATCTGTCACATTTTGAAAGTTGGGTGCTTGTTCTGACCTCTTGTTCATGTGCCATGTTTTGAACTGAAGACATTTTTATTAATTCAGGTTTCAGTGGTTTTCAAGAAATTGAAGAACTTTTGCAGAAAAAATATCTATACCCTGTCTATTTACTGTACTTTTGATTTCATTTTTGTGAGAGGCTACAGTGATTCTAAAATATGAAAAAATTGATTTTGACATGATTGAGTGTTCTAGAGTAGACTTGTTTTTGCTTCTGCAGTGAATCTAACTTGAAATTTGAAGCTTTTGCCTTCAAACGTAATTTTTAGCCTGAAATCAACTCACTTACATTCAAATCACTTTTAAACTGTGACTACAAACAACACAACCAAACACTTCGTTTAAAATCTACAGATTTAACAAATGCTAGTATCATTCAGGTTCATTAATCTCTCAAATCTTTATCATTCCGAAGGATTTTTTCCCTCATATATGAAGATGAATCTAAAGTGACTTAAAATCTAGATGACTTGTATGGCAAGGCTATGAATTACATTTTATTAGGTTGCAAGATTATACTCATGTCACAATATTTTATCACGTTGATCCTATAAATGAGATAGTAATCAAGATTACTTGCTCATCTCTTATATTGTTTATTAGTTATTACATTAATCATGGGCCATACCTATTACTTCCTCCTATTCTGATGTTTGATTGGTATGGCCAAATGTGTATCATTGAAACACAAAATTTGGTGAAGAAATTGTTTATCATAATAAGATAACATAAATAATGTCAACCTCAAAAAACAATGAACAAACATAGTGCAATTGTAAACTTATTGTGCAATGCTTTAAAGTTGTAATGCATGAAAGAATAGACAAGGGATTTGAGAGGTTGACGTACCTATCACGTTGAGAATGGCAATGGATTCAGACACAAATTAAAGTTCAATATCTGTGATCTATTTTGGAGAAGTGGTTATGTTTGTTTTCTCAATGGCCTTTGAGAAATTCTAGCAGTGCCATGTGTTATTATATGACTCGTGTCAAAGGCTCTTTGTACCACTTGTTGAATTCTAATGCTAATAGTTTGTTTTTTCTCTATTCATTCTTCCCTCTCCCTCTCCCACACACACATTACACCGCATGTCTAAACTATTTAGAAAGTTTTAGATAGATTGTTAAACTAAAAAATTTGTAATCAAATCATGTACTAATACAATTTTTCATAATTAGTTCCGACCAAAAACAATGCAACAAACGTATCTTATTACAAAAATCATATTGGTTTAGGGACACATTTTTTAGTTTATAGTCCTATTTAAAAAAAAAAAAATGGTTTAAGCCATTTTTTTAGCAGTGTTGAAAATTAAACGTTGGTGGTTAATTATAGGGGGCTTTGATCCTTTTGGAATATATTTTGTCACATGTGAATTTGCGATTAAAAGCCATTAAGTAACTTCAATTTGTGAGCTAGAAATGAAAATTACTCCATCGAAATATAATTTGGCTACGTCGATTTGTAACAAGTGTGTGGACTTGCTTTTAGTGAAGAGCCTTATCATCTTTGATGAAGATATCAAAGAAGGCATTGAAGGTCTGAAGTTAGAACAATAAACATTTCAAAAATAGAGATATATGGGTCCAAATTTTGGGCTGCCTCCACAATGCAGAAATCTTGAAATGGATACAATGATTGGTTCTTGCTTAGGTACTGTCCTTTAATTTGAACTATATGAGAAGACGGTCATCAACAAAATTAAAGTGGAAATAGATATTTGATATGATTGGTTCATGCTTTAACACTTTGTCTTGTTGGCACACAATGTAGACTTTGGCAACAGTTCTTTTGTGACTCTTGGTTTCTCTAGTAATGGTTCTTGATTTGGCAGCAGGTTCATTTCACTTGTTTTTTCCTTAATTTTGTATTTATTATTGATTCAATATCCCTAAATTTGATAACCATGGTGCTGACTCGTATATCTCAAAGTTGGTTTTCAAAGAATGAGAAGTAGTTTTTGTTATTATTTATGAATTATATTGGATTTCTCATCCAACTTATGCTACTAGAAAAACAACTATTTTTTCTTATATTGCTCTTCATTTCTTATTATTTTGATACAATGGATTTCTTATAAATATTTTCAAGAATCTGCAGAATAATTTTGGAGGTTGTGATCAGGTATATCTGTTTGATGTAGGTAGGTGAACACAAGGGATTCTGCTACTGTTGTAAAAGGCATGCAGTTTGGTCTGTTGGGATGTTTGTGTACAGTGTACTGTCTCTATTTCTGTTGCCGAGTTCAATTCAATGAGAGAAAGTATTCACCCTTCGAGAGCATATGTATATACTATAATCACAACATGTTCCCTGATTCTTTTTAAGGATCTTAATATACTGTATACCTATTTGAACATAAAAGTAACCTTATTTTGACAGTTCATCTACTTGAAGGAATTGAGCAATTTAAAGCACTAGAATAATCTATTTACTTCTTTTTCAATCAAAAGGCCAGGAAAAGTATCAGTGTTCACTGATAGTGGCTATAGTGCAATAGCTTAGCAGAATCTGAATAGACCGCTACTGTTGTGCGATACATGATTTAGAACAATATGTTGTCAAATAGTGGCTATAGCTCTGCAGCATAACGAAATTTGAATAAGTTGCTATTTCCTGCGATGCACGGTTGGCAGCAGTAAAAAATACTATACCTTGAAACAACAAAAAAGCAATACAGGTTTTGTTTCAAGATACAATGACAAGAATATTGTCCTGTTGTTGCTTTGACAATGACTATTATGTTGACAGAAGGGTTCAATGACCCTCTCTTCTTTCCTCTTTATCTGAGAGAGAGGAAGGGAGGGAGAAAATGGTCCAATATGATTGGTTATATCAGGATCAGATAGGAATTGGAAAGCCTTTCTTGAGTTTCTTTTCACACAACATAGAACAAATGAGTATGATGTTTATACCCTATATCTCAGAGACTTCTATAAGACAAACTCATTTGGCTTTTGGGAAAAGGATGGTGAATATTGAGTCAGGTCAGGCCAACATGTCCTCGAGGTACATCGAACCAGAGATCAGTCTAGACCATCACTAGATTAGCAGGTCAATCTGTTGAAGAAAATTTGCCGTGCAGCAATTCCCCCCGGGTTAGGAATTTTCTTTGGATACTAACTAAAAATATTCTCGCTACTTGAATTTGACATTTTAATTAGTAAATTTTTAGTAAAATAATATTAAGATAAATTACCAATTTTTATATAAAAAAATTAAAGGGCTACCGGAATTTGGAAAGTTAAATAAGTGAGATGTAATTAATTGTATTAATTCAAACATTGGAGATAAAAATTACGTTCTTCCGAGAAAAAATGGAATTTGATCCTTTAAACAAATTGTCGAAGTCTTATGGATAAAAAAAATGTGATTAGGATTAGAGACTCCACGGCGAGTCAGATTCCTCGAAGATATTAGTCATTGACAAAAGTTGGTTGATATTTTGGTAAGCAATGTTTATTGATGTGAGTAGTACTAATGAGTACTCAAAACCCACCGCATTGATAATTTTCCTTGAAGCAATCGCCACCTGAACACGACACACTTTTGACGGAATCAAAGTTTTCTGTAGTTAACCGCGAGCACCTGTCTGCTGTCCAGAACATTAGCAGACCGCGTAATGCTCAACTCTGCGAAGCAGCTGCTCACCGAACAGCCCTGCTGTGGATCAGGCAGCCACCGCAGCTCATCTCTCGCGCCAATGACAAGAACAGCAGCTTCAATCCTTGACAGCAGCTCCGCATTCATCAGATTCTACTATGTTGAAAGTTCTACACCACCTCAAATTGGAAAACATAAGGTGGTGCTGGGTTTTATTGGTTTGACACATGTTTAAGTACCCCTAGCAACACTCTTTTTAACACTTTTAAACATTCATTTAAAAATAGGAGTTCATGTTTATGAGCGTAAATATTTATCCATACAAACTTTAACTAATGACAAAAATATATGAAATATAGGAGTTCTTGTTTATGATCGTAAATGAGTTCGTCTCTTAATTATTTAACTTTTGAATAAGCTCAACCCCTTTTTACATTAAAAATCTTAATTAGCTTTAGTTTATTTTTAATTAAAAATAGATTTTAACTTAAAAACCTCATTTTCAAAAAAATTTAATAACATGGTGGTGTCTTTGGTGAAAAGGAAAAAAAAAATGAAAATTAGCAAAAGCGTAGATCGTTATTCATGGGCCTCACTGAGGAGGGGAAAAAAAAGAGTAAATTTTTTTTATTTCATTTTATAAAAGTGATTACATAAACAATTGAATTAAAAAATGTGCTCCAATAATGATACTAACATCTCAAAATTTCTCAAACTATTCTAGGCTATAATGAAGTGGTTTAATTTGACACATTTTAAAGTTAATAAGATCATACAAGATGGTGTATTGTAACTTCCTATAGTCATTAGAATATTGCATAAATCACCCTATCTGTTCCATTCAAAGTACTCTCTTCTTCTTGGGTTTGCAATATTTACTACTGGCTTTATGGAGTCGCCAAAGGCGTTCCAACCTAAGAGGAATGGCATGATAAACTGCATAGAAAATCAACAAAATTACAATATTAATCAAGTGGAGTGCATAAAGGGCAATATGCAATTACACAAGCAAAAAACATATTGTCGAGGGTCTATTTGCGGAAGATTGGCTTTGATGAATAAATAGATTCACCAGAGCTGAATACAACGATTACTTATAGTTACAAAATATATTCCTAAAAACTCCATCTAAGAACAACTGGTTTCGTGGTGTAGTTGGTTATCACGTCAGTCTAACACACTGAAGGTCTCCGGTTTGAACCCGGGTGAAGCCAATAATTTTATTATTTTAATTTAATTTTTAAGTTAAAAAACTACATGTATGGCCACATATTTACAAGAATCACAACATTGAATAAACATAATCCGAAACTCTTCATTCCTAATTATAAACTGTCTTAGACAAAAGTGGAAATTCGTGATAGAATGTTTAGAGAAGCTACTATTTTGAAAGAAAATTTACTACATGAAATAGATTTGATTGTATCTTCTATGGTATATAATAACAAGAAGTCATTTCTGCTTTAAAAAAAGCTTTACTAAAATATGCTGGTCTCTAAATAAGTAAGGTGAGATCTACACTTGAATTTTAGTGGGATAAAATTATGACACACTTGAATCAAAGCAAAGGTAGGGGTGACCAAGGGTAGAGAGAGAGAGAGAGAGAGAGAGATCATACACTGAAAAGTGAATTGAAAACTGCAAACTCCGCTTTTGTGACAGGGATAAATATTTTCTCGTCGATGTTCTTGAGCTTGTTTTGAACACCTTTGAAAATTGGCAAAACAATGTCAGAATTGAAGTAAACTTTATAACATTTAACTATATTTATACTAGTGCAGAGTGGAAAGGAAGTAAAATCAAATTCAAAAAATAACAGCAGTTTATAAAAAAAAGCATTACTTAGTTTAAACATGTGACCGGAACCGTCGTGAAGTGGCTCCACCTTCAAAACTTTTCTCACTTTACCTTCATCACTGCATAACAAGACAATTTCTCAAATTCTGTAAAATTATAAAGGGTCATGCAGATTTATTGACAAAATTTATTGAAAAAAAATTAAGTTTCAACTCTGAGAAATAAATTGGCACAATTTCAAAGACAAAATTGACATATTAAGTTCCTTAACATGTGCCCTTAGGGCACATATTAGCATTTTCCAATTATAAATCAAGGCAAAGACATTGAATATGTTTAACTATTCTGTTAGTATGCATTATTTTTTTGAAACAGAAAAGATTATAGCATTTCATTAATGATTATAATACGCATGAATCTGCATGTGGGGCCCCTGTTTGGATAAACAGCCTAATTAAGTGTTTATAGCATAAATGCTTATCTATCAAGTGCTTATGTGTAAGCTATTTCTACAAGAAAAAATAAAATTGTTAAATTGTTTTCATAGAAGATATAAGCTATTTTCATTAACTATCCTGGAGAGCTCAAGTAAATAAGCTCAAAACAGCTTACGAACATATGATAAGTTGTTTCCATAACCTCTCTCAAACAGTCTCAAAAGTGCTACTATATAAACTCAAATAACACAATCCAGACAGGCCCGTGACCCTTACATATTTGAAGACACCACCAAATCCCTTCCTATTTGAGAAGGAAAGTCTATTTTTGTAACAAGAAAAAACAAGCAATGATCAGAAACTTTCAATCTGTTATCCTTTATCTTTCAGTACAATAATTAGAAGGGTAGAGCACAAAAACTACCTTCTTCCAATAAAAGGATCATGAAAAAATTCACAAGACTCCCTTGCACCAAGATTAATTAGATTTCCCATTTCATCCACAGATAGTGAAAATACCTGTGTTCAAGCAAAGACAACTAAATTACATAAAAGCAAATTGATGGACAGTCATATCAGTTGCTACTTGTTGGCAGTAAATTAAAAATATAAAAGAAATCATTTACAAAATGTACTATACAAGGCTCATTCAAAACACAATATAGAAGTTCTTTAATTTCACCATACATAAGCAAAAACGGAACACATAGACCTGCATAAATAATATTTCAGTTTTACAAAATAACCCTGTCCTCTACTCCCTTGAGTTAGGTCCAAAGTTATCAAACTCAAGACTCTATGTAAACCCATGCATATAATCAATTTGATACAAAAATAGTGTTTAAAACATAATTTAATACTATTGCATATTAAATATGCAACATTTTAACTTAGGAATAAAGCAACAACAATAACTAATTTTAAACATTCTGCAAGCAAAATGGGTTCATAGTGTCACAATTCGAAATTGATAGGCAAATTGTTATTATGTTGCCAGAGAATACACATAGTGTCACAATTCGAATTAGACAAGAATGCACAAAAGAACGAAGGATGGTGGGACTGAGTTCCCCTCGTTGGAGCACTTGGAAGAGCTAGGTTTCAGCTTGTCAGAGTTAGGTTCATTCACCTTATTGCCTCATTGGATTCATTAAAAACTTGCAACCGTGGGTTTGTTCGTGTTTTCTACTCCATGACCTCGTTTGTGCTAGGAACTAGGAAGTACTATGGGGTTGAAACTGAAAATAGTATCGTTCACCTCCTTTGCAGATGGGTTCTTGTTGGGATGTTATACGTACCTGCAGAGTCGAGTGCTACAACTGTGATGATGTTTTGTGCACTGTGGAACCTTATTATTCAGATACTGCATTTCGGACTTCTTAAGAAAACATTAAACTGCTGTCATTTTAAACATATCTCTGGAAAACTAACCATTAAATTTTCAACTCTTTCGATTGTCCTCAAACTTGTACGCTTCTGTGAGTTAACTTGAGAGTTTGACACTCATAGCCATTCAAAACCAAGTTGTATCATCATTCATCACGGCATGGATTTTACCTCAAAACATTCAAAATTTTATTACTCTTCGAATTTCTTACAAATCAAGCATATTTTCCAATCAATCATAACTTAAGTTTTTCGTAGGGTGAAAAATACACAGCTGGAATACTAGTTTAGCTTCTTAAGTCTAAATACTCACTAAGTAACATGTTGATACATTTTGCAATTCAAAGAGCAAAGAGAAGAGGATTTTAAGTTTAAAGTTTTAGATACTGACTAAACAAAACTTCTAAAGTTGAAGAGAAGTTTGTGTCCCAGGGAAAAATTTAAGGTGCTGAGAGTTATACCAGTAGCAATTAAGATTTGGTCAGTTTTATTAAATATTATATAATTATATAATATTTTAAAATAATCGAACAGTTTGTTTATTTTTCTGCATGTTATATCTTCAGTGGACTTGATACCATAATACAAAATATATATTATATTTTTAATTTTATCTTGAGACCAGGAGACTAATAAATAAGTACAAAATCCAATATTGTCAATCGTGGATCGCAAAAAAAAGCTTTGATCAAATTCCACTACACTACAATGCTACAGCACTACCACTGCTATAGCTGCTACCTGACAGCATTGTACTAAATCACGTGTTGCAGAACAATAGCATTTTGTTCAAATTCTACAGTGCTTTAGTGCTACTATACTAGCCGTTATTTAGCAGAAATGTACTAAATCGCGTATTGTGGAACAATAGCAGTTTGTTCAAACTACAGCGCTAGTCTTAGTATACTAGCCGTTACTTGACAGCACTGTACTAAATAGTGCATCGCGGAACAATAGTTGTTTGTTCAAATTCTGCTATGACGCTACTTCCTCGTCACTATTATTATAAGCAGATATTCATTGAATAATTGATGTATTTGGACTATATTATAAACCAGAAAAATGAACATTTGCTTATAATATGGAGTGCTTGACAACATCGATAGGATCTAAATACTAAAGAGTAAAGATATTTCAATATGCATCCGACACCAAATTATAGAAGAACAATAACTCACCTGCTTTCTGCTCCAATCATATTGGCGAACACCGGCAGAAGGAGCAAACTGTAGCAACATCAAACCTTCTTTAGATATCTTGAATGCCCCTGACTACAAAAACACACAAAAAATGTTCCATAACTAAATAAACACTCCAGTATTCATAATTCCATAAAACATAAGAAATTTAGATTAGACCGTAAAACATGAGCTATTTAGATTAGAACAAGACATAAAACCTATGATAACTAACATCCATAAAATGAACATGATGAAACAAAAAAAAACATACATCCAATGAAGTGAATTTTGGAAGTACAGGAGACACAGTGAGCACAGCTTTCCCTTTGTAAACTGAACGATTAACATAAACCCTTGCTGGTAATTCTCTCACTGAACAACGCACACAAAAAACAGATAAAACTTCAAAAACAAAAAATAAAATAATACCATGATGATGAAAAACAATAATTATCAAAATTGTTAACTGACCCATTATTGTATATCATAAGCTAAAATGATTCAAATAAAAAAGCTATAATTTTTATTTATACCTGGAGAGGAAGAGGTAGAAGAAGAAGAAGAAGAAGAAGAAGGTTGAGGACGTTGAGGTGGAGGGAAAGGTTTGGGATGGATAAGTTCAGGCTGGCGACAAGTGAGGGTGGGGGAGAAAGTGGGACCCACACGAGGCAAAGGAATGGATTTTTTGGGAGTTTTGATGAAAGAGTGAGGTGGGACTGAAAATGGGTTTGTAGTTGTTGTATAGGATTGTGGTGGTTGCAATTGCAACATCTTCATCTACTCTCTATCCTTTCTTGTTGGTTTTTTATGTTTATGTTCTGTTACTGATTTTTGGTTTCTGGTAAATTGAAAATGAGAAAGGTGTTAAATTATGTAACATGTTATGTTATTGAAGGAATGCATATCTTGATTGATTGAGGTATGAAACACAATAATTCAAGCTTTTTTATCACAGCAAAATTACTTCATTTCAATATGAATATGAACTAGTTTTCTTTTCACTGAAAATCAATATTTGTAACCAAGAGGAATGCTAGCGACACTCACTTTTTAACACTCTCTCTAACACTCACTCTTTTATTGGTTTAAATCATTGTGAGTGTACACTTTGGAAATAGAACCACACAAAGTGGTGGGACATGCATGAATTTCATCCAATAAAAGAGTGAGTGTTAGAGAGAGTGTTGCTAGCATTCCTCCTGTAACCAAATAATTGAGTTCAAGTCATAGATGAGGTTCATCAAGGACGAGTCGTTTGAAACAACCGAGTTTGATTTTTGGATGGAACAAAAATTGGTCCGATTATCTTTACCTCACGGCCGAGGCCAAACTTCAGATTACTAGGTCTCTTTTCACTCAGAACCGAACGATTAAACAACAAAAAATCAATATTTTTAGTTCCTGAGTAGACATCCTATTATATATGCAAATGTTGAGTTTCAAACTCTATATTTCTCATGTAACCGATAATTGTTAAATTGGTATAGTACAACAAATAGAAACACAAATTCAATATCGACAAACACGAAAAGATGAATTTGTAAACAGTCTTACAATATTCAAGATAATAACATAAAACGATAAAATACTTGTAAATAATATGATAAAATCACCGATTATTTGTCCTCACCGATTATTTGTCTCTAAAGAAATGTCAGATCAACTTTTTTGTAAACATAACGACCACAATTAATGTCAAGGATTCCAACGACGAAGAGGATTTTCGAGTCAGAAGCTTTTTTGAGTTTTCTCCTAATTCATGAACAGTCTCACATCGAGGTGCACATCTAAAGATCAAATGATTGTTTGCCCTAAAAAATATGAATGAGTGCCCCTCAATTATTGGATATAAAGACAAATATATAAAATAAAAAAAAATTATAACTTGTGCCCTTATAACACATGTTAAAATGGTAGATATATGATCATAATCTAGAATTTTTTAGGGCACATAATCAAGTAAATTATGCACTAAATATCTCAGAAGTTTAATTATTTTTTCAAGACAAGATTTATGTTTTACTTTTTTTTTAATCCATAACATGACAATTTTAAAAAATTGAAATAACAATATGATATTTGATCATATAATACATCATACACACTCAATTAATTTAAAAAAATATTTTTGTAGTCTTTAATTTAAAATAATATAATGCTTAAACACCTCCTTGGTCCCTTAGCTTATTCTCAAAGTTTAGTTTAATCTTTTAATTTAAAACCGATTAATTTAGTAAATTACCATTTAAACAAACTAATTGGATTCCTTAACTTATCAAATTGAAACTTTAACAAATGAATATGACTATGCATTTTTATAACCGAAGTGACCTTATTTTCTGAGAGACCATGTTGTGATAATCATAAATTAAAGAACTAAATAGAACAATTTTAAAGTTAAGAAATGTTACAGATTTAACTTGCATAACTTAAGTGAATAGATTGATCAATTTAAAAATTAAAGGACAGAACTTAACTTTTAAAATGTGTTAGTCTGGTCCTCTTATTTTTATTAAACTAAAAATAATCCCCCTATTTTAAAATTGAACTTTTCCGTCCCTTTATTACAATCTTAGTCTTAACTAATGTTTATTGCCTTTAAAATTGTGAAACTTTGGCGCAAAAAATATGTAAATTTTGGTCTCGAAAGTGATAATATGTCTTTAGATTCAATATTGGGGTAATAAATCAACTTTTTTATGCACAAAGAATCGTAATTTTAGGGCCAAAAATATGAATTGAGATCAAAATTGCAACAATTGTGAAAATAGAGAAACAAAAAAGTTTGATGCTAAAGTATGGGGACTAGTTTTTCTTTTAAAAAAATATGGGGACTATTTTTGTGAATTTGATAAAGGGTTATGCTAACATAAAAAGGTAAATTTTGAATTGAAAACAATTTTCTACACTTTTAAATATTTTATTACATATGTTTCAAGAAATTCTTACTATACTAATGTCTTTTTCCTTTGATAAAACATTGAAACAAAGTAATTGAACTCAAGTAATTTTTTAAAAAAAAAAGTCAAAATAGTCTATCCAAATGATGAATTGTTCAAAGGAATCTATGTGTTTGATTTTTAAGTAGAATAACTTTCTGGAAGACGTTACTTATCTACCAATCAAATTCTAAATCACCGATAAACCATCTCCTTAAGAAGTGAAGGGTTAATAAAAAAAATTGTAATTAATCGTTTAAAATAAGTCATTCCATCAGCCCCCTCCAAAATTCTTAATCCAAACATACCTTTAATAATTCGTTTTTGCTAGTAAATAGGCAATTACCCCCTGAAATTGCAAGTTTCGTCAATTATCCCCTGACATTAACAAAATTTCAATTACCCCCTGAAATTGCACAACGTTAATCAATTTACCCCCTCTGTCAAATTCTTCTGTTAGTCAACATGACGTTTTGCAAATATCCCCCTGAAGTTTTGCACTTATGTGCAAAATGCCTCCAAACTTGAAAATTTATATTTTTTTTTCTTATCCTTGACCACTAAAATAATTTTTTCTGCTCTTCTCAACCCATTCAGACCCGCCACCAAGGAGGAGGTGAAAAATAATCCATGATTATGGAGTTATGGAGTTAAGTTGAAATTGAGATTAGAATTTCTCTTACAAAATTGAAGTTGAAAATTTTACTACAAATATTATACTAAGAAATAAGAATTATAGGATAAATCTAACCTATAAGAATGATTATTAATTGTTATGCATTTTGTACCGTAAGAATGCAAGACCGTAAATTAGTAGGATAGTTAAAGACTACAAATACTCTAAAACTTATTCTCATCTTTATTCATTATGCAAAAAGTTACATACGGTACTACCGTCTCAATGATGTGGAAAATATATTCTCTCTAGCACATACATTTCTTATTAGTTCTCATGATTCAAGCTAACAAGAAGGGTGACTCATTTAGCAGAGGTACGTTTAAGATGGTCAAATGTGGTTTGAGGAGCTTCAGTCCACAAAAATGCATTTTTCTTAAGCAGTGCAGTTCAAGGTGTTGTAATTGAGGAATGATTTCGCACAAATTTGTGATAAAAAATACTTTGAGACCTAGGAATCCTAGTAAACTGTTCATTGACAAGATTTCTATTAATATCTTGAGTAAAAAAAAAATATAAATTTTCAAGTTCGGGGGGCATTTTGCACATAAGTGCAAAACATCAGGGAGTATTTACAAAATGACATGTTGACTAACAGAAGAATTTGACGGAGGGGGTAAATTGATTAACATTGTGCAATTTCAGGGGTAATTGAAGTTTTGTCAATATCATGGGTAATTGACGAAACTTACAATTTCAGGTGTAATTGCCTATTTCCTCGTTCCCGATTCTTTGTCAAGCTTGGATAATCCAACGGCTGAGATTATTGGTTGTAGTGTGTGCAGTAAGAAAGAAGTTTAGCCAAAACGAACGTCTTCGTGGTAGTATTGCTTTCTTTCTTTCTTCCTTTCTACCCTGAGAGAGCATATAGCTACGCAAAGTCTTCACACAGGGCGCTGAAATCTCTCTCTCTCTCTCTCTCTCTCTCTCTCTAACGCCATGGCTATGGCTTATCATAGTGGAATCGGGATCTCCAAGGTCCTCTTCATCGCCGTAACTGGTACTTCCTTCCCCCTCTTTCTCTAACACAAACACAATCGCTCTTATCTCATGATTGATTTCACTTTTCCGTTCCTTTTCAGGTTACACCGGCACTGTCCTCTTCAAAAACGGCAAATTATCCGATTTGATCGGTGATCTACAGGTTTGTTTCTATACACAACAAATTCAAAACTCCACTTTTTCTCTGCTTCATTTTTTAATTCACATGTCAAATTCTACCGTTTCCTTGTTTTTTTTTTTTATATTTATTAAATTTCAGTAATTGATTTTCTAGTGTCTTATTCAACTCGAGTAGATTGATTTTGTATAAACGAGTGATAATAATTTGTGTCATGTGGTAGTGATCATTAGGGTTTCTGATTTTTTTTTTGGGGGGGGAAGGGGTCCTGGTAATCCAGAGTTCAACCAGGATTGTTCTACCCAGGAATCAAACTCAGGAATATTTGTTTTTAATCTTCATCTAATTATTGATACTTGTGACCATAAATGCCTTTTGCTCCCACAAATTTGGAATGGGTTTCTCAAACTAGAGAAAAATAAGTTGTTTTGGTGGTAGGATCACTTGGTGTTTTATAGACTCTGTAAATTATGATATTCCTTTCTAGCTGCTATAACTGGTTATAGGCCCTGTTTGGTTAAAAGCTTACAGCATAACCGCTTATCATGTATAAGCATTTATTATAAGCTATTTTCATAACCGAGAGATTAAATATAGTCAAATTGTATGTGTATAAGCAATAAGATGCTTTCGTAAGCTATCCAGGATGGAGAGCTTATGGGAATAGGCTGATCATAGCTTATAAACATGTCATAAGCTCTTTTCACGGGTTTTCCCAAATAGATAAATTTAGGCCTGTTTGGACAAACAACTTATTTGAAGCTTATAACACAAGTGGTTATCATGATAAGCACTTATGTATTAGTTTGCCTACAAAATAAGGGCAACCCGGTGCACTAAAGCTCCCACATACGCAGGGTCCCACCATTTGGTGTATTGTATGCAGCCTTACCCTATTTTTTACACGAGGCTGTTTCCAGGTCCTGAACCCATGACCTTCCAGTCACATGACAACAACTTTACCAGTTTGCATAAAAGATAAAATAGCGTTAAATTGTTTTTGTATATGCTATAAGTTGTTTTTGTATATGCTACAAGTGGTTATCATGATAAGCACTTATGTATTAGTTTGCATAAAAGATAAAATAGTGTTAAATTGTTTTGTGTATGCTATAAGTTGTTTTTATACGCTATATTGGAGAACTTAAGAAAATAAGCTGAAAAAAGCTTATGAAATTTCTCATAAGCTGTTTTCATAAGTTCTTCCAAACACTCACAAAACTTATGCTAGTAGATAAGCTCAAATAAGCCAATCCAAACAGGCCCAAAAAGTTGGATTGTTGCATTTTTTAGTCTTTTGATATTAGGATTTGTGTTGGTTTTAATAGTATATTTTATATATACATTATATAATTTTTTGGTCATAGGCACTAGTGAAAGGATTGGAAAAGTCCGGGGATCAGGCTGAAGGTGAAGGAGAACATGCCGCCGATGCTATTGCTGCTCAGGTAACAAACTGGTTGATTAAGTCTCTATTTTTACATTGTTTCCAAAATGCACTTGAAACAGGCTTTAAAACTTTTTGTCGCTAAACTATTGTTTGACTCTGCCTTAGATTCGGCGTTTGGCTAATGAAGTGAAGCATTTAACATCAAACAGACAAACCATAGTAATGAATGGGGGCTCAGGACAAAGCAGTATGTTTTATTTTGTCATCTAGTGTGGTTGCTGCTTAAGATGCCATGTTTCTCCTCTCATTGTTTTTTTTTAATATGGTTTTCCTTGTACTGTAGGTAATTTGTCATCTCTTGTGGTTCCAGCAGCCACCTTGGGTGCTGTGGGTTATGGTTACATGTGGTTGAAGGTATGGAGCTGCTTCGGTTCATGCTGCTTCTTTAATAGTTTTATTACTTTGTGGTTGACAGTTTATTTATCTGTTACAAGTATTTCCTGTTTCATAAAGGGTCGCAAACTGTTTATTCACTAATTTGATTACCATTAATTTTTCTGAGTAGTGCATCTATTTAATATTTATGAAATGATTGTTATTCATGATACTGATTTCTGCGTTCTCCTTCTCAATATCAGGGCGTTTCATTCTCAGATCTTATGTACGTGACTAAACGCAACATGGAAAATGCTGTTGCAGATTTGACAAAAAAGCTGCAGCATGCCTCGGATGTCATTGCTGTAAGTGTCCATTTACTGCATTGGATATTCTTCCAGCATCTTTTAAGTTTTTTTAGTTAGGCACACATACATGTGTGCAAAAGTGTTTTGAACATGATTGCGCACCATCAGCTCTTCCATTTGAAGGGTATGAAATCCTCTTGACATAACATTTGATATTTCTTTCAACTGAGTAGTTGAAATATAATGTATCATTGATTCCTTTTTTCACAAGACAGATGTTTGACCTAAAGTTTTCTTTTTCTATTGATAAAGTTACTATTATAGTTTGTATGACTTGAATAGTATTGGAGCATAATATACTGTTTAAGAGTCAAATATAATGCTTCTAAACTGGTCCAATTACATAATGATTTTAAAAAACCAGCAAGGCCTATAAAGCGATTGTGAATGTCAAAGTGGTATGTGTTAAAACATTTACCGTTCAAAAGTATATAGGATTACCAACTTCATGAAAATCTTTGTATCTGCTGGGGCTAGATTTTCTTAGGCAATCAATGACCAGAAGGCCAGGCAATTAACGATCAGTACGCAGTAATCTCTAAACCATGACTTCAACCATTTATTCCAAGACTACAGGGGCTTATCTCTTTTAACACTGGAAAGAGAAAAGCTTAATAGAAATCTTACATACCCCAGGGACTTTGGATAAATAAGAGTAAATGGTCTTTGCTGTCACAAAATGTTTTGCCAGCAGACTTTAATAAGCCTCGTACCAAGCTGTAACAGTTTTTAACAGAAAATCAACCTTAAGTTAATTCTTAAAACGGGTACACATGAGGAGATTTAACTTCCCCCAATCCTCCACCGCTAGAGTAAGGTAAACCCAACATTATAAGAGACTGGAAGTCATTTGTTGTTCTAAATATGGGGGATGTGGCAGTTTTACCCACATTTGCCACAATGACCCACAGTTTTTCTGGAGATATTTTTTCCCATCATTATGCAGTATGCACTCAATTCAAAGATTTAATATGGGGATTGATGCTTAAATGTATTAGTAATCATATTTAATATCTTTTAAATTTTAATTGCTTCTCAATGTTTTTCATGGCAGGATGCTAAGAAGCACTTGACCCAGAGAATTCAAATTTTGGATGACAAAATGCGCAAACAATATAAGATGGCACAGTCAATTAAGGATGATGTATGTCTTTTGATGCATATTGATTTGATGCTTGCACTCGCACCCATATAAAGATACATGTGACCAAACTGATTTTTAGATACACACATGACAGGAATGCACTTATGTTTTTGTACATGCATCATACATACATTTTTTCTATCTATGTAGACTTACATATAGGGACGAGCACTTGCTATTTCTTTGCTGATAAATTGCTCAGGTTTCCTTTAGAAGTTATTGATTTTAAAAATTCTAGTCTTGATGGATATCTATATTAGTGAATATTATGTACATTAAGTCAGATAAACTCTCTTTGGACTATAACTGTTGAACCCTATTTGGTTACAGAATGGCTTAATAGCCTAGTTGTTAGTAAACACTTGATAGTTGTTGCATCTTTATTAATATTGGAATATTGGGCTCTCTAATCCTAAGGCATGTTCCATCTGTCTATCTTTGTTTGCTTTAGGTTTTGGTTTCAGATACTTACTCTATCTTTACAACTTCTCACCATTTCTAACTCTACCATATAACTTAAGACCTGATTTTTTTTTCGTATACCTTTGGAATCCTTAAAATCACAAAGCATTCACTTCTTAATTCTATATCCTAAAATTTTAAACTGTCAGTTGGAAGACTTTGACTTAGTTACTTTAATCAAATTGCTGAAAATTTTATTGCATTAGTCATTGAGGGTGGTACAGTTTAGAAATATTGAAGTTTATAACTTTCGTGGAAGTAAAGTTGTGGATAACATAGTAATACTCTTGTACAGGTTAATAAAGTTCAAGATACTGTTACTACTATACATGATGACTTGAGCGTCGTGCAACACACAGTGGCAATGTTGGTATGTTTGAATTCATGCTTTGGCTTATTAATTGTTAACGTGGATATTTTCTAGTTTAGAGTTATGAAGAAGGGTATTTTGGAGTTAGGCATGATTTTTAATTATCATTTGAATTAAACTATGCAGTTGTGCATGGAGGATATCCGTTTACACCAAAAAACAAAACTATCATTTGAATTAAAATATTTGTTGTTCTTACAAAATAAATGTTGAGTGTTATAGAATGTTAACAGCAAAGAGAGACTTTAAGATTAAGAAAAACTGAGAGAAGAGTAAACAAAGGTTTTTCCGTAAATCTGAATTATGATCTCTGGTTAACAACAGTGATGCAGATGCATTTATTTATAGAGTACATGAAACTTCTAGAAGCAATAACTGTATCTGGCTATCTGTGATTAGATGTTGCTCATAGTATACTAAGTCCATACTCCTTATAAGTAGGTTGCATAGTAAATATGAATATACAATATGTTACCACTTTTATTTGAATCATTCTTACGTTGTATATACCTTATCAGGATGGAAGGTTGAATTCAGTGCTTGAGAATCAGGTAATCTTTTTCGTGTTCCCTTTAAATTTGCAAAGTAGTTTGTATTTTTGTAATCAATCTGTTTCCTTTGTATGGAAGATCTTTACATAATCTATTTAATGCCTGGGAAGAAAATGGGCTAGTTTGTGTCCCCAACAATAATACTGATTTAGCTGTGTGGTTGCAGGAATTTGCAAATATGGGATTAGACTATATTATTGGCTTTATAACGGCAAATGCCCGGAGAGTTCCGGACTCTTTACAGGTGGGTATTTGTTTGTTATTTTTATTAGTGCTAATTATGTTTGCTTATGTTGTTTGTTGCCTGTTATTACTGAATGTTCTAATTATGTATGGTTTGGATTTGACTATCATTTGTTATCTATTGTATGTGTTAATGACAGCAAGAAATTTAGATGAAGTTGAGGAGCTTGTTCCTTTTTTATTTTAAAAAACATTCTCTACTTTCAGTTTTAATTACAAACATTATCTACTTTCAGTTTTAATTACAAACATTATCTATTTTAGTTTTAATTACTAGGAGACCATTTTGTTTTTACTTTGTACCCTGTTTTCAAATTTTTGTAAAGAAAGCTGTAAAATTTGAAAACAATATTGTTTCAGGAAACAAAGTGAAGTGACAATATTTTGTTATTAAAACTAAAACAAGAAGTGTAAACAAAAAACGAAAGTGGAAACAAAAACAGGACCTTATATCTAGTACTCACATTTTAAATTACATTGCTTTAAACATTTCTTGATCCATCTAGTGGCTTAATTATTAATGTTATCTCTTGTATTTTCAGGGAACTATTCCAAAGGAACAACCGAAACTTCCAGGGAGGTCTACTAGTATGCTCACATATCCAGGATTTCAGGTGTTCTTCTACGTTGTACTTTGTTATCTATTTTCACTTCTTGGTGTTTTGCAAATTAGTCTGTCATTTGATAATACGGGGCATAAGATGCTATTTACCTCCACATGCTTTAATGTCCTGCTTTCATAACTTGGAGTTTACTACTTATAGTATGCTTGATGATTCCGTTTTCACTTGCAGGGTCTTAAAGACATTGCAGAGTCATTGTCTAGTTTAGACAGGTCAGCTTCAGATACTATTGTGCCGGGTGGTTTGGATAATCTAGAGAAGCAGCGAAGGCCGTTGTTGAGGTTTGATTTAGCTCAAATTTGACTCTTACAATATTTTCCCCCATGTGGAAAGATGCATAACATGCTTACATTCTAAGTGGCACCTGTCTAACTTCCAGGGTTCCTTATTTTCTATACCCCAGGGAGGGTTGAAGAGTGATTATCACTCTGATTTTCCTCACAATTTAATAATATGTACTGTTTACCCACTTCTAAAAGTTGTTTAGTTGACGCAACTTCTGCAGTGAAAACATAATGAAGCTTAAGGATGAAAGCTCTTGTGTGAAGGCAATTATTGTTTTCACCAGTTAGGTAGTTTTATTTACACATAGGTGCAACACAAATCCAACTTCAAACAAACATTTAGGGTCATTTTGGTGGTGTAATGATAAGATAAATTATCATATCCTGTCATTTAGCATATCTTGCTTTCGTATTATTCAACTGATGGACTGTTTCTTAGTCAGATTCAGTCCAGTATAAAAATTTCATATAGAAATCTAGTTGTGGACTGTTAAAACAAACTGGGGCTGACACTATAAATTTGATATTGAATATACAAATCAAGGCAGTGATAGCATCTGTGGACTGCTAAAGGATATTTCCTTTGCCATAAATAAATGATGCTGCAGCGGAAGGCAAATTTTCCTCTGCTTAGTATTCTTTCCATCCAGTTTATCACAAAAATAGTTATAACTCTGAGATTAGATTGAAAACTCTGTTTGACCTCAGGAACTTGTGTTAACTCATCCAAAAAGAGAATATCTATTGCTGTTTCCTTCATGACATAATAATAACATTTTGTCACTGCTGTTTTACTATACAAAGCAATAAACAATTTGCATTATTTTGATTTGATCATATTTTGATTTTGCAGGGCTACTTCGACCAAGTGTTAATGGCAAGGTCTCATATGATGACTATGTAGCTTTTAGGCGTTTATTAATTTTTACTTATTCAGCAGTAACTTTTTGCCTGCATAAATCATAATATACCTGCTAATGACTTTCTGTTGTGATTTTCTTGTATATCTATATAATTTCTACATTGTATCAAATGAACAAACAGCTTTCTATATTCAAGCTAGTGAGTTGGGATTATATGTTGTAAAGAAAATTGAGCTGCCAAAAGGAGTTTGGTTTGGTTCTACTTCTACCTGTTTATGCCAGTTACTTTTGAATGTGGCATTTGGTTTTGTGACTTGTTATACTTTTTGTTTTCCAAAACAGTGACTACTTTCTACCATCAAATGTATGAGATGAATGTGTTATAGCGAGTTTTGATGATTTATGAACACAAGAAATAATATGCTTTAGCACAAATTAACTTTTGTAAAGAGGTCAATGGGAGTTGATCCGACGACCTTGCGGGTGAGTCAACTCCTCATCAACTGGGCCAATCTTCATTGGCTTTTTGGATATTTAGTGATGGATGAAATGATATAAAGTATTACAAAATGAAAGTTGTTCAACTTTCATTTACCAATGATATTTAATTTGTTATTTGTTATGGAAGGTTCTAGAGTTTTTATTTCCTTATTGTGGTAAGGAGATTTATGAACAATAAGTTTGTTCTTCATCTGATACCCATTTATTAAGTAAAATAAAAACACGAGTGTTGGATTGGATTGAATCACTTTATTTAATCTTGGAGATATGTCAAATATTATGGAGATTTTCTCAAACAAGTTGCATTTTTTTTTACTCAAAACAAGCTCAAGGCATTTTATTAATCTATAACAATATATAAAGGGGTTACCCTTTCCCAAAAATAGCCATGCAGTCCTTGCAATTGGTTTTCTTTTTGGCTTCTTGTGCTTGTGAAGACTGACTTACAGTTATTTTCTAAACACATAGCCACAGAAGACTCACAAAGGTATCCAATGATGAAGGATCAATATACAATTGTTGGATATAAAAAGGGGAAGAGAGAAAGGTCCATAAACACAATATACAGAGTTTTTGAGACATCCCATGCATAACTCCCTCTCAACTTTGTACTCCCTCAAACAGCTTTTCTTTTTACCTTCAATACTTCTCAAAGATGTGACCTAAACTTAATTTTCTTCTCCCTCTCAACTTTGCATGGCAAAGAACAGATCACCCGATTCTTTTTACTCTTTAAAATAGATGGATAGATTAATGAGTTAACGATCTTGCTACATTTTTTAATCTCTTTTCAAATAAAGAATGCTCTAGTGTTTGCGTTTTGAGTGAAAAATTGTTTGCGCATAATTGCTTAATGTATCTTCTTCTAAAGATTTTAATTCTTTCTTAACATGGCACAATAGACTAAGACACTCACATGTATTCAGGATAACTTTTGTAAAAAAAAGTATTGAGGATAACTCTTAAAAAAATTTAACTAATAATATGCCCTATATGTAATCTTGAGTGTATGATTGATTTTACTGTGATAATAATTGATTTTGAGTCAATTAATTCAATGATATATATTTAACAATGAGTTGAATTTAAAGTTACTTTTGTTTAGATGTATTTATGTAAAAAAATATATTTAATAATAAATTTATGGCTTAGATCAAATGTAGAAGCGTACAACTGCAAATTCTAACTTTTAAGTAGAATAAATTCTACAAACAGAATTAGTTCTCTTTTAAATAATTATAACATAATAAAATAATTCTACAACTTTTAAAACCTTTTTGTGCTTCTAAAGTTGAAACCAAACTCTTTTTCTTTGCCCTTTGGGCACGCTCTAAGTGCTTTGGGATGCAAACTTAAATATGAGATATCTCCCATAAAAAAAGTGTTGTATAGTGTACATGTTTTACTTTGTGACCACGTATAGGAATGAATGAGAATTTTTTTATTTTTTTTTAAATGTTCAGCCTGATCATGTTTTACTTTGTCACCTAAGTGTTACCCTTATTCAAAGCGTCTAATAGTAGCCTATCACAATCTTTATTCTCTTTGGACTAAACCTACACAAACCTATAGAAGATCAATCAATAAATGCACTCATAAATGCTCCACACACTCGTAATACCAAATGGTCATCGGAGATTACCGCTAGGTGGTAATCTCAAACTTAATACGTGCCATTTTTTCTTTTAAGGGTGATAATTATAAATTACCTTAGACTAGTAGTGTGGTTTTTAACTCATGTTTTTATGACCGCATCTTCCTTGGTGGCCAAAGCTTTGGCGGGTAGAGACTAGAGATGCTCTTGTCCTTGCTTATAATTTGGACTTGTCCAGTGTCCAGTGTGTGGTTTGTTGCTGTTGTTCATTGTTGTAAATGGAAAGTAGAGAGTTGTCAGATTACTTCAATAATCAAAGATATACTTCTTATCAAATAAAGTTTTACAAGTATGGCTTTTTGTTTTAGTTTATTTTACCATAGGGTAACAAATGGATTAGTATCATTATTAATGACTAATAAATCATCTATTTAATTTTGGATTGTTTCTTTTTAGATGGGTTTCACCTCCAACTTTTAATAGATAGGATAATAGTGATTGATATAGTGTTTCTCCGATCTTATCTTTTAACAGTTTGAGGTGAAATAAATTTAAAAGAAAATGATCCTGATGTTAACAGATGATCCATTATCCATTAATGGTGTTACTACATCAGTTTGTTATCCTCGTGAAATCCAAGTAAATTCAAACACTGTGTTTCTTTGATATGTTTTTTATCATTGAAGAGTAGTCTGATATCTTTTTAATTTACATCTAAAATAATGGATCATGTGTTGTGGATCATACTCTTTAATGATATTAGATAAGTACAAATCATAAGTGAAGAGTAAAATTGAAAGGAAAAATGTTATAGCAAAAACAATATTTTTATAAAATTGATAAAATAGCTTAGATAAAAGGTAAAAATGTAAGAAAAACTTCAACCCAAAGGGGCGTACTCCTTTATATATTGTTACAGAAGATTTTCATTTTTATATAATTAAAATAAAATTAATTGATTAATAACTTGTTGTATTTTCACAATTCAAGGACATTATTTAGTAATTTATATGCAGAAAATAAAGTGAAAATAAAAAAAAAAAAGATAAAGTTAACAATTAACCACATAAGAATTCTTTTCTTTAAGTCAAAAATAACAACATCTAATTGATCGCAATAACTATGAAAGTGAATGCTCCTATAAAAAAAAAAGATGAGTAAAGACTCATTTTGGTCCCTGCAAACATATTGAGACCCATTTTGGTCTGCTTACATTAAAGAAATACAACTTTTAGTCTCTCTCAAAAATAAATCGGGATATGCTTTAGTCTTAAGTGAACCTACATAAAAAAATTGGTTTTTTTTAGCTAACATGTGATCTTTTTATCCAATGTGTCAATGCATCGTGTCATGATATTGCGTATGTGTTATTAGATTGAATCAAGAGACAATAAGATCACCGACAATAATTGAAAAGAGACAAGGTAGTCCTAATACCTAATATAAATCCATAAATTATATCTTCTTCCTCAAAACTCTATCGAAGTATATATATCTTTATTTAGTTTAAAAGAATCAACAACTTTAAAATTGATTGAAATTAATGTTGCATACAACCTCCTCCATCATGTGAATGTTTTCTCTATTGAAAAGTTTGTCAAATCTACGTCAACAACTTTGAGATTGAAACCTCATCAAGTTTTTCATATCGTATCTTTCAAGTGATATCAATTCTCATGTATTCATAAACAAGTGTCATCAAGTTTTTTTCAAAGCAAAATTCATATAACCCAAAAAAATAAAAGCGATGAATTTGCTTAAATGGAGGTTCATTGTTTGAAGAAGAAGATACAATATAGGGATTTAGAACATGTATAACGATTAACTTGTCTCTTTTTAATTATTGTCGAGAATCATATTATCTCTTAATATGGTCACATAACACGTAGATATATCATGACTTACAGATGAACTCACACATTCGATGAAAACATCATGTATCAATGTTCAATGATTAAAATGTTTCAATTTATTTTTGTGAGAGATTAAAAGTTATAATTTTTATTAGAAAAGATAAAAATGAGTCTCAATATTTTTGATTGGAAGCCAATCCTTAAAAAAAAAAAAAAAAAAAAAACAATATTGGAAGCGATTAAAAGAAGCGCGAGTGTGTTACATTATCCAAAAGCAATTCATAATTCAAGATATGGTGCTACAAGCAAATACCAGCTTTACACTCACACCCTCTCCACACTTTACACCATCACCATCTTCTCTTCCTTCTCCTCAATTCTTCAACTTCAAACCCAAACCCTCACTCTCCTCTCTCACTCTCACGCGCCGACTCACACTCCCACGCGCCGTCGAGGAAAAAGACCAACCCACCTCCAGCCCCGAACCAGAACCCAAACCCGAACTCAGAGAGTCCGAATTAGCATCAGAATTGAAGAAAGCAATGCAAGAGAGGAAGGAGAAAGAAGGAGAGAATTTCTGGAACGGTGTGGTTTCAGAAATCGGTGAAATTGAATGGCCTGAATTTGGGAAAGTTTTGGGTACAACTGGTGTTGTTCTTAGTGTTATCTTTGGTTCTAGCGCTGTTTTGCTTACTCTTAATGCTATTTTAGCTGAACTTTCTGATAAAGTTTTTGCTGGCAAAGGGGTTCAAGATTTCTTCACATGATTCAAGATTATATGTATTTTTTATTTTTGTTCTAGGTTTAACTATTAATTACTTGTCTTTCATTTTTATTTTTTATAAAGTATTGATTTTTACTTTCATTTTTGTTTCTGTTATGTTTGAAAGAAATCAAATTTTGTGCGAATAATTGGTTATTGATCAAGTTGCAATATGTGGAACGTAGTTTTTGTTATGTGGAATTTCAAATGCTGTAGTTCCTATGGTGAATTGTTACCCGGTATGTAGGGTGTAATATAAAAGGCTGGCATTCATTTTACTGCCTCAATCGTCTACTAGCGAGCGCGAAATGATCTATGATAAACAATTGAAAATAACCGTGAACATGGACACCGTGATTACCTACATGTGAATTTTGTGAAATGTCTTGTATGCCAAATTATTTTTCATATGATTTCCATTTACAGTGTTTTTTTTCTTCTGGTTTTCTGGAGAAAGAAACTCCATTTATCAATTTTTGAAGAATATGTGGATTGTGGAGAGAAGCAATTTTGTTATGATTTTTACAGTTTTAAAGAATGTGTGGATTGTAGAATGAAACAAGTTTGTAAAATCTTTACATATTTTCAAAGAATTTGTTTTTTCATGTAAAACTGAGGAAAAGAAGACAACAAAAAACTATTGTATGTTTCAAATGATACATTTTCTTTGGTCTCCTATGCCAATTCCATTTGTGCATCAATGATGATTGATTTCAGGAAAGGAATTATGAAGATTAACAAGGCTTCCCCACCCTGCATCTAAGGCTGCGAGAATAACGAGTAAGCCTTCCAACATAAGTTCCAGGCTTAGCTTTGATCATGTCCTTATTTGAGAATGGTCTGTTAGTCAGCTCAGCTCCGCTTTGTCTGAAAAATGCTCCGTTCAGGTACATGTCGTTGATTGATCTCCATTGCCAGGTTTTCCACACTGCCTCTGGTACTAACGTCCTCTTTGTTATCTTTATCAACACCAAACCAGAAAATAATGTGAGACTTAGTTTTCATGAATTTCAATTTATTCATATGTTTTTGTTCAATCATGACATTTACAAGTACAATGAAAAACCAAAATAGTATTTTATAGGGAACTCCTTTAGATTTCTTTGTAAATGATGCAACCAGTAGCTATGACATGAGAATATGTTAATATTAAGAATTTAGCAGATAATTGTGTTTTACCAAATCACACCCAGAATTTGTAAAGCATATATTTGTATGGCTAAGCATAACTGATGCATACCTCTTTAGCATGGCCATTGTTAGGGGCTATGAATTTGTTACCCTCACTAATAATGGTAGGATGCATGGTGCCACCAATGGCATACATTTCCCAGCGATTGTAGAAATTATTAAGCACATGGATAAAACCAAATCTACACCTTGGCATCCTTTGAATTAATCTCTTACCAAAGTGATTGAATGCAACCGTGATCTGCATTTTCTGATCACCGTCATAACTATCACTTGCACCAAACAACATTACCTAAATCACATACATACCAACAAACAAAAAAACCAAAACCTAAATCAGGTAATATTTTTCATTTCAAACCCATGAATGAAAAGTCTTATAAGCAAAAACATAAGTAACTATCGAATTAATTTCTAATTACCTCATTGTGATTTTCGAAATGACTATTGGAGATGGTAATCGCAGTGGATCCCATAATGGCATCAATGAGTCCATCTCTGCAGTTTCTCATGGAAACATGGTCAATCCAAATATGGCTTGAGCCAAATATTGAAATTCCATCACCATCACTAATAGTCCTTAGACCATAATGGTCCTCACTATCTCTAACAAGTCCACCACTTCCAACCATAATGTCATAAATTTTGATCCCATGGATGATCACATTCTCGATGAACTGGATAGTAATACCAGCACCATTAGCAATGGTAACATCAGCTCCTCGTCCATCAATGGTCTTGTTACCTGCCATTATGAGCTCCTGGCTGAGCCTAATCTTCATGCTACGAGCGAAGGTGATCCACAAAGGCCCATTTCTTGTAACTGCATGCCTAAGGGTACCAGGACGTGGATTCACCATGTCACTATCTGAGGGGTCAGTTACCACATAGATAGGACCGTCTTTTCCACCAGTAGTCTTCCTTCCAAAACCTTGCACACAATCTGCAAGCTTCTTGCGGTTGTTTGCCCAGTTAGGATCACACCTCCAACACCTATCAATGGGTTTGTGGCCATGCATGAACTATTGCCCAACCCCACCAAATTCCTTCTTCCGTTATTGCCACCAATTATCATTCTGTTTGACAAACCAATAAATATTAAAATATGATAGACCACACTTATAATTAATTCTATGAGAGAAGCAAAGAAAAATGTAATATATAATAACTATTGAATAGTAATATAAGTGTCTGATTTGGATTGAGAAAATATTTCCTGTTTATTTTTGTTTTTCATTTGAAATTGCCAAATTGTTCTTTGTTGTCACCATGCATTAAGTTTTCAAAGTTTTCTGCAGGAAATATATTGAAAACAAGGATGTCTTTTTTTGTAATTAAAATAGAAACTAGAAATTAAAATGGAAATTATTTTCTCAAACTAAACAGGGTTTGAAGTTCCACCCATAAAATTGAACGTATAGGTAAATACGATAATTGACACAAGACTCACTCGCTAACGGTAGAAGACAGATTTCCGGAGACTGCATATGGGTCAGGAGTATAAGCTTTGTCGTTTGCCTTCGCAGCAATTGATGCTTTTTTCTGCCAATATGTAGTATTAAGCGTCGGTAATATCCTATCCCAGTATGCTTTGTCCTCTTTGACATTAGCATGCACTAATGTAGATATTGTTACCACCAAACATGTCAAAAGGAAGAGATGGTACAATTTTGCCATGAAGGTTCTTTGTCAAATGAAAAGAACCCTCTTCCCTCTGGCAATGAAAAGGGTAATCAAATATAATTAGTAGAACAATTGACATAATTTTATTCTTTATATTTGAAAAGTGATATGCAATATGAAATGCCAAATTAGGGTGAGTTGTTTTTGAAGAATAGAGGTTGGAATAACGTTTATTTCTGTCAATGAATATATTTAGGGTGATAATTTGTTATTATATTATCAGTTTACTAGTTTTCTATCAATAGAGAACACTACTGTCATATCCATCAAGGTAAAAAAAATGCCTTGCCCCAGATCTAAAAATTCAAATTGGAATGAAAAAAAAAAGGAACAGTTGCATACAATAACATAGCAAGAGAAGACGAGAAGACTAAAATTGCTGACGACTGAATAGATGAAAATGTGACGCTGCAATTTTAAAAACTTAACACCATGGCAAAAATTTATCCAATGGTTATGATTTAACCCTCATTTCTCACAATAAAAATTCTTCCAATGGTTTTCTAGCAAAACCATATATATATATATATATATATATATATAATATTGCTTGCTTCTCTGGACAAGTGGAAGACCAATCATATAAACCATTCAATTTTATTATCCCATGCACAATAGAGGCAACATGATATAACTAGCAACTTAATCCAATCATTTTGCAATGATATATTCTGCTGCGTATAAACCTGAATTAGATATTTATGGTTTTGCCATGCATGGATCCCTTAGACCATCACATATATTAATTGTAACATACTAATTATATGAAGCATATCTATATTTTTTTCTTTCCTTTTTTTAGATAGGCACACAACATATATCTATCTAATTTACATGTGAGATTAAAGATCGTAGGTCTAAAACAATTTTTTGCGATTAGATAATGTGAAACACAAATTCATTGTGTCGGTAAGTCAAATTGATGCAATTGTGGATCTCGGTTGTCCGAAACAAATTGCTTGGTATTAAGTGATTTATATTCCAAGTTACATTGAAATTCAATTTGTTAGTTTAAATTTGAGTCATCCACTGCTGAAATCAGACAACTGCATGGGATTCAGATCCTTTTTCTGACAGTCGGGAATCTGATCCTATGGATGTGTTAGTTAATATGATTTAGCTAGTCATTTTGAAGAGAAGAGAACACCTTAGAATTAGCAGACATCTTGGAATCTATAAGTGTGAAAATACGGGCTTGGCTTTTTACATGGTAAGTCATGTATGTCAATTATAATGGATGCAAAGCTATTGTCTAGCCGTTTTCTTTCAAAAGGAGCTATTATTAATTTCCTCTTGTCAAGTTGCAGCTTCTTCAATTATATAAACAAAGTTTTTGTTATGTGTTTCAAATGTTGTAGTTCCTGTGCTGAAATCATAATATACACAATTGCTAAATCGTTACCAGGTGCGTAGGGTGTAACAAAAAAGACCAGTATTCATTTCATTGCCTGAATAATCCCCTTACGAGCTCAAGTTCATCTATGATAAACAATTGAAAAATAATCGTGCACACGGACACTGTGAATTACTTACATGTTAATTTTGTGAAACATCTTGTATGCCAAATTATTTTTTATATAATTTCCATTTACAGTATAGTATATCTTCTGGCTCTCTGGAGAAAGAATTTCCATTTATCAATTTTTAAAGAATATGTGGATTGTGGAGAGGAGCAATTTTGTTATGATATTTACAGGTTCAAAGAATGTGTGGAATGTAGAATGAAACAAGTTTGTAATATCTTTACATGTTTATAACGTAACAATTTCTTTCATGTCAAACTGAGGAAAAACATACAAGAAAAAACTATTGCATTTTTCAAATTACACATCTTGTTTGCTCTCCTTCGCCAAAGTCATTTGTGCATCAATGATGATTGATTTCAGGAAGGGAATTTTGAAGACTAGCAAGGTTTCCCCACTATGCATCTAAGGCTGCCAGCATAACGAGTAAGCCTTCCAACATAAGTTCCGGGCCTAGATTTGATCATGTCCTTTCTTGAGAATGGTCTGTTTTTCAACTCAGGTCCACCTTGTCTGAAAAATGCTCCGTTCAGGTACACGTCGTTGATTGATCTCCATTGCCAGGATTTCCACACTGACTCGTCTACGTACTCCCTCTTTGTTATCTTCATCAACACCAAAACAGAAAATTATGTGAGACTTAGTTTTCATGAATTTCAATTTATTCCTATGTTTTTGTTCAATCATGACAATTATAAGTACAATGAAAGACCAAAATAGTATTTTATAAGGAATTACATAAGTACAATTATAACTGTTGCATACCTCTTTGGCATGGCCATTGTCAGGGGCAATGAATCGGTTACCCTCACTGATAATGGTAGGATGCATGCTGCCACCAATGGCATACATCTCCCAGTGAGTGTAGTCATTGTTAAGCACATGGATAAAACCAAATCTACACCTTGGCATCCTTTGGATTAATCTCTTACCAAAGTGGTTGAATGCAACTGTGATCTGCATTTTCTCATCACCGCCATAGCCATCACTTGCACCAAACAGCATCACCTAAATCACATGCACGCACAAAAAAAAACCAAAATCAAAATCAGGTAATATTTTTCATTTCAAACCCATGAATGAAAATTTTTATAAGCAAAAACATAATTAACTATCGAATTAATTACTAATTACCTCGTTGTGATCTGTGAAATGACTATTGGAGATGGTAATAGCAGTGGATCCCATAATGGCATCAATTAGTCCATCTCTACAGTTTCTCATGGAAACATGGTCAATCCAAATATTGCTAGAGCCAAAAATTGAAATTCCATCACCATCACTCATAGTCCTTTGACCAAAATGGTCCTGACCATCTCTAATAAGTCCACCACTTCCAACCACGATGTCAAAAATTTTGATTCCATGGATGATCACATTCTCGATGAACTGGATAGTAAAACCAGCACCACTAGCAATGGTAACATCAGCTCCTCGTCCATCAATGGTCTTGTGACTTGTCATTATGAGCTCTTGGTTGAGCCTAATGGTCATGCTACGAGCGAAGGTGATCCACAAAGGCCCATTTCTTGTAACCGCGTATCTAAGGGTACCGGGACGTGGATTTACCATGTCACTATCTGAGGGGTCGGTTACCACATAGATAGGACCGCCTTTTCCACCAGTAGTCTTCCTTCCGAAACCTTTCACACAATTTGCAAGCTTCTGGCGGTTGTTTGCCCAGTTAGGGTCACACCTCCAACACCTGTCAATGGGGTTTGTAGCCATGCATGGACCACGTGCTTTATGCCCGGCCAAATTCCTTCTTCCTTGGTTACCGCCAATTATCATTCTGTTTGTGAAACCAATAAATATTAAAATATGATAGATCACACTTATAATGAATTCTATGAGAGATACAAAGAAACATGTAACAATAATGTATGTGTCTGATTTGGATTAGAATTTATTTCCTGTTTTTTTTTCATTTGAAGTTGCCAAATTGTCTCTTTGTTGTCACTATGCATTACATATTTAAAGTTTTATGCAAGAAATATAGTGAAAGCAATGAGGTAGTTTTGCAATTAGAATAAAATATAGCAATTAAAATGGAAAATATTTTCTCAAATTAAACAGGGTTTGAAGCTCCTCCCATAAAATTGAACATGTTGTTAAGCATGGTAATTGGCACAAGACTCACTCGTTAACACTATGACTCAGGTTTCCAGAGACTGCATAGGGGTCAGGAGTATAAGCTTTGTCATTTTTTATTGCAGCAATTGAAGCTTTTTGCTGCCAATATGTAGTATTAAGCACCGGTGCTATCCTATCCCAGTATGCTTTGTCCTCTTTGACATTAGCATTTACTAATGTAGATATTGTTACCACCAAACATGTCAAAAGAAAGAGATGATACAATTTTTCCATGATGGATGGTTCTTTGTCAAATGAAAAGAACCCCCTTCCCTCTGGCAATGAAAGGTGTAATTAAATATGAGTACTACAACAATTGACATGCTTTTATTCTTTATATATGGAAAGGGATATACAATGAATGGCCAAATTAGGGTGAGTTGTTTTTGCAGAATAGAGGTTGGAATAACGTTAATTTCTGCCAATGAATATATTTAGGGTGAAAATTTGTTATTATATTTTAAATTTAGTAGTTTTCTATCAATAGAGAACACTACTGTCATAAGCCATCAAAGGAAAAAAAGGGTTATTGGTAATTTTATTCTTTATATATTAATTGATTGCTTCTCCTTGACAAGTGGAAGACCAATCTCATATAAACCATTCAATTTTTATTTTTTTTTGGTACAATAAACCATTCAATTTTATTATCCCATGCAGAGTAGAGGCATGCATCTAGCAACCTAATTAGAGTTTATCTTTACCAGTAATTTTGCAATGATATATTCTGTTACATATAAACCTGAATTAGATATTTATGGTTTTGGCATGCATGATCCCTTAAACCATCGCATATAATTATTGTAACATACTATTCATACAAAACATATCTATATTTCTCTTTTTTTTTTCCCTTTTTCTTAGATAGGCAGAAAACATATATTTATCTAATTTACATATGAGATTAAAGATAGTTGGTCAAAAACAATTTTGGAACATTTTTTTTTTTTATGGAAGAATTATTTTGTTAATAACGGTGATACTGATGATCATTTTACAACTGTCCCATATGAAATTTGATTTTGCCCTTGAGGTTACAAACATAGACTCTTCGTAAAAATAGCGGATTATTGATAAACTAGTTTATAGCTTATAGCTGATGTCTGATGATTTAAGTTGATTTGATGACTGATGGTTGCTGATCAATGACCGATAAAATAATAAAAGTGTTTGGTAAAATTAGCGGTTCAACTAACTGATAAATGTAAAATTATATAAAAGAACATTTTTAATTCATAATATAATTTATATAAATTAATATTAATATATTAATTTTTTTGTTATTTCAATATATTAATTTAATGTCTTTTATATATTATTGCTAAATTAATATTTATTTTTTAAAATATTATTTTGATATTATTTTATTTCAACTTTTTTTTGACAAACATTTTATTTTTGTTTTTATACCTAGTAAAAATGAAACATAACACTTGACAAACAAAAAAAATCATAAAAATAAAATAAAATCATAACGATGCTGAACGTAACTCTTTTAAAAATAGGAATTTGTAACATTTTTTTTTGTAAATCTCCTGAAAAAACTGAACGTAGCAATCCTCGGTAGCATAATTTAGTTGGTAGGGATAATGCATTGTTATATGCAGGAGTTGGGTTCGATCCTCGAATATCTCATTTATTCATCTTATAAGGTGAATTCTAGCCACTAAACTACTTAACTAAAAAAATTTGAACATAGCAACACATTTTTTCGTAAGATTTGTAACTCTTCATTTTTTTTAACTTGTAACTCTTCATTTATTACCAACCTTAAAATCTGAAGTTTTATTAAATATAACCTTTTTTTTTCTTTCTTTTCTGAAAAGTAATTAAAGGGGTGTATTGGATTAGGATTTTAAAGGAGAATTTTTGTTTAAAAAAGTCTTAAGGATTTTAAAAGATTTTGCAGGATTTTAATGACTTTGATGATTTTAAAAGACAATCAAAATTTACAGTTTGGATTTCAATGGATTTAAATCATAAGATTTTAAAGGATTTGAAATGATTTTGTGGATTTCAAAAGATTTTATGAATTTTAAAGACTCATTGCAAAAATGATCATAACACACTCTCTTTTACGGTGGATTCTAGGGTGAGGGATCAATTAAGTCCCTCACCGGTGAATCACGAAGAAATTACAGTTAGATTTAATCAATGTATCAGATTCATTCAGAATAAAATTGAGAGCATTTTCCTTTTTCACACACAATCTCTCCCACCTCTTCTCTTCTTCTTTCTCCTGCGTTCCATCA
>Ga0228710_1000201_pt1 | contig 60796 bp, 33 predicted proteins | sample MedpolnodulmetaG_FD_177995 | JGI IMG/M metagenome (GOLD analysis project Ga0228710, IMG submission 177995) | Root nodule microbial communities from Medicago polymorpha collected in Santa Monica, California, United States - pink nodules | ecosystem: Host-associated > Plants > Roots > Nodule... | reverse complement strand
TCTTTTTGGTGTAATATTTGAGATTTAACCTCCTATATATATATATATATATATAATATATTTTGCCATTCCAAAAAAAAAAAGTCTTCAACACCCATGAAATAAAATCAATAATAAATTACAACATCAAATAAGAATATACAACCATCATCAAGGAATTGTGCAACAATATTTCTTTTTAGTTTAAAATATTCATTACACTAAAAGGTACTATAAGAACAAACACAACACTCAATGTTGATGCAGATGAATGAAATGCAAATAGACCATGATCTGGATATCGCTCCAATTGACATAATAGTTTTAATCGCCCCAATTGGCATATAATAATAATCTCCCCATTTGACATATAATAATAATTGCCTCATTTGACACCTAATAATAATAGTCGTCTCATTTGGCACTTAAGAATCCATTGAATATATAACAATAATCGCCCCATTTGGCATTTAAAAATTCATTGAAATCGCCCCATTTGACACTTAAAAATCCATCAGATGCAATGATATGCATGTTATGCACTCTTTCTTTATTTATTTATTTTTTTTTTACACTTAAACACCTAAAATAATAAACTTGCACACAACCTTTAAATCTCATACACAACACATAATCATTTTACATCAACAACATTTTCCATATCACAAATAAGCAATCATTAATATTTACACATTCATCAAATCACACACTTTAACAAAATTGCAAATCATCAATTCTTATAATTATCAACTACAAAACAATTAAACAAAACATAATAAATCTTTTCACTCATCCATGGAATCAAGAAGCATATTAAATTCAACATCATAACCCATGTATTCCTTAGCAAACGATTATAAGCCCTTTAAATCCGCAGCTTCAGTGCATGCACGATTCCTCTTGCTCTAAACTTTGTTTCACAATCCAACCGTTGAAAATGAATACCAACATGTTAGGAATATGTTGTCCGAAAGTTATTCCGATCCAACGGTGAATGAATGTGCGGTTGCAATGTTAAGGAAAACGGGAGTTATTACTCTATTTGCTTGCAACAAATTTGTGGGATTTAGAATGGCGTGTTACTCTTATATTTGTAAGGAACAAAGGTAAATGCGTGGCTGAGTTGATCGTATGGCAATAGTGTTTGATAAGAGAATGGTTTGATTTAGAAGCCTAAACACAAGGCACATGAAATGACTAAAATTTGAGAATTCTCACCTACAGCTCAAACACGCATGGTGTTGTTGAAGGTTTGGCTACCACATGGTAATGAAGGAAAACAAATGGGAATAAATTAGAGTGGCCTAACAAAATATATGCAGAAAATCAGGTCGAAAAATGAAGGGCATGGCACACACTCAAGTAACACAAATTGGAAGTAAAAATGGTGATTAATTAGGATATAAAGACATATGGTACCGTAAAGACCTTTTAGAGATATAGTGTGTATGTGGTTTTGTGAAACAGACCATAAGAATTGTTTTTAGTCCCTTCTTAATTGTGGGTTAACATCAAGTAAGAGGTGAATGTTGAGAGAAAATAGGAGATGGTGGTTCGTATGACTAGGAAAGGGAGAAAGGTAGTTCTAATCATGTAGACCAATTCATGGCACTAACTTCCTACATTTTAGCTCATTCTTTCCCACTATTATTTTTACAGTAGTTTTATAAAGTTAGGGGGTAAAACTGTTTTTTGTTTGGAGTAAAAGTTAAAGGGTAAAAAATGCATTTAAGCCCAAAAGAAAAAACAAAAAGTACAAAGATTGGGGTGACATAAAACTAAACCTAATGTAAATAAATAACAAGCAACCTGAATGAGTGTTATAGACAACCACAAAAGTTTAAAGAACCACAAATCTTAATCAAGAGGAGTCAACCCTGCACGACTTGCACAACACAGCAAACCTAAGTACGGGCATGAAACTAAATTGTAAAAAAAATGACGTGTGTGAGCATTGATGTAGTATCAAAAGTAAGTATTTTTGTTATCGTCTCCACAGGAACTGGTGCGATATTCTAAGCCGTTCAACAATCGATATTGTTCTGAGCTAGGGTGTTCCGATGGTTTTGTTTCATAAACTATCAACTAAGAATTTATAAATGGGACGAGAGTTAACAGGGAAATAAGTATGCTGGGATTAAACTTCATCAACCTACTTGTATGTATTCTCGGATTTGGGGTGCGGATTCTAACTATCAATCAATATTATCACGTATTTCTCAACAACATCATTCGTGTCCAAATGATATCGTGATTTCTATTGGATCGTGTAATTGTCGATGTCTCGCACTATTAAACGGTCCAATAGTCGATTGTATCGTCGATGTCTCGCACTATACAATGATACAAAAGCTTTAAGTTCCAACATCCAAAGTAATTACCAACCTAAGTTCCATGTCTAGAACAAAAGTATTGATAGAAGATTATTCTAACCTAGATTCAAAAGGAATTTTTCAATCACCATTCAAATCCATAAGATCAAACATGGAAAGCAAGAATAACATCAATATCATAAGATGAATTAGAATCGCACAACATCCCAATCAAAGGGAATACATACTAATAGAGTTAACTACATTTAATCCCAACAAAAAGAGTTTAGTTACTCATTGTCATGGTAACCTTACAAGGAGAAAAGAAGAGAAGGAATGGAACCAAGCCATGATGTCTCACTGATCTTGTGTCTTCCTTCAATCCTTATGCTCCTTGCTCCTTAGGTTCTCTCTGTATTTTCCCTTGTTTTCTCTCCTCCTAAAGTGGCATCAGATAATCTGGTCTTCTCCCCCTTCTGATCTGATTGAAAAGGCCTTTTATACTTTTTTCTCTGACTCAACTCGCCTCGCGAGTAGGTGAGCTCGCCATGGCGAGTTGAGCTTTCTTCCCCAGTGGGTTTCTCCCACGTCAGCCTGAGGGGTTAGACTGCCTTAACTCGCCTCCCGAGTGAATATGCTCGCCATGGCGAGTTCTGCTCGCCCTGCACTCGCCATGGCGCATGGGAGGCGAGTAACTATGCCTTCCTGCTTGTGCTTGCTTTTTCTACTCGCCATTGCGAGTTGGAGGCAAGTAACTTCAACTTTCTGCCTTAGCTCGCCTTTGAGCTCGCCGTGGCGAGTTGACCTTTGCATCTCTTCATGTTTTCTTGCTTCAAAAGTGTCCATGCGTGCATTTTCCTACAAAGAGTTGACATTAGATGTGAAAAGCATAATTGAATGATTCTTTAGTATCTGTGAGCTTTTCGCAGGATAACTTGCAAACCAAGTAATCAAAGTGCCTAAAATATATAGTCTATTTAACTCCTTTTTGACACTTATCAAGCATACAAACACTAGACTCGGATCTTTTGATAATGGGGAATAAATATGACTGCCACCACGGTAACGAATTTAGACATCAATAATTCATATTGACAACAACTGTGAACGTAACACCATTTCTAGACTATCAGTCCCAATTCAATCACAAAGGATTGAAGCAAGTTAAATAACGACCTCAACTTCTCTAGCACAACGGGCGAAGAACCAAAATCTTTGAACTTATGAATCTCAACAGATCTGAAACAGAACGAGAAAACAAAATTCAATAAAGAGAAATATTGATCAAAACAACGTCAACACTACCGACACATATGCAGACTCTTTGATAGGCACTTCATTATTCCATATGATGTCAACAAAGGTGTGTAGAGGCATTGGAGGGTGAGGCTGAATTGTTGGATACCATGTCACACGCAGACAAGACTGGGAGGATAGACAAGGCTATAAGTGTCATTGTCTTCTGCCTCAGAGATAAAAACTTGAGAGAAGTCGCAAATGAGACAACCAATAATGTGATGTGGATAAGGTTGGAGTCACTGTATATGACCAATTTGTTGGCTCATAGGCAATTCCTAAAACAATAACTTTAGTCATATAGGATGGTTGAGTCCAAAACCATTATGGAGCAATTGACGGAGTTCAACAAAATCCTAGATGATTTGGTGAACATTGAAGTGAAAGTCAAGGATAAGGACAAACCTCTACTCTTATTGTGTGTATTACCTATATCATTTAAGAACTTCAAGGATACCATGCTTTATAGTAAAAAAGGCATGTCGCCTTAGAGAATGTCTAAACGGCGCTGAGAACCTAGAGTTAACCAAGTTCGAGGACTTGAAGGTTGATGATAGTGGATAAGGTTTGAGTGTCTCAAGATAAAAAGATGACAGTAGAGGAAATCGTTCAAACTCAACGGGTTATGAAAAAATCAAAGTACAAGTGCTTCACTTCAATAGGGATTATCCCGAGTTATGAGGCAATGAGGATTCTACTCAATTTTTAGTTGCTTCGAAGGACAACGAGGATGTGAAGCACTCTAGGAGTTGAAGAGGTTATCATGAAACTTATAGTGCTACCTAAAAATCCTAAGGTAATCAGGAGCAAGTTAATCAAGAAGGCGAAAGATGTTCCGAGGTTTGAAGAGGTAAATGTGGAATCTTGTGAGACTACAAAGTTTAGTTGGACGCAAGGTCAAGCAACAAGGTTATTGATGGTTAAAGTGACATCGTCGTCCATTTAGAGGTAAGATATGTATCATTTTCAATCAAGGTAGAGATAGTTAGTGTTGGTTGAACTTGAAAATATACATATTAAAGAAGTCTCACATTGCTTAGAATTGAAAAGAAATATGGAGGCCAAGTCAATATGTATAAAGTGTTTCTTTTATTTTTAAGTAAGAGGTGAAAGTGAGGCAAACCAGGGTTTAACAAAAGAGAACGGTCCTTAGAAAATCAAAGGCCAAGGGTTTGTTCCTTTTGGAATAGAAACTAGGGGATAATAATTGCACAGGAAGAGATTCAAGAAAATGGTAGAAATTAAGGTTTGTTCTTTAAGAACTTGTTGAAGGCTAATTTCTTGTAACCTTTGTGTCACCTTGAAAGAAACTCTTTGATCATAAATTGGATAGATCTCTCTCCTCCACATGTAGGTCAATTTGGACCGAGCTAGAAGAACAAATATCGTTGTGTTCTTCTTCTTCTCATTTATCTTGTTTTATATTTTGTGCTTGTTTAATAATCAAATTGTTGGATTTAAAGTATGAGTGGTTTAATTTGTGAGTGATTTTATCCCAAATCACCTATGATTGAATAAAATGTTGGATTTATAAGAGAGATTGCTCATATACCCAATGCATTATGTCTTGTCTATAATATTATCACCACATTAAATGAATCTCTTTATACACCACCCAAAAAAAAAAATCACTTTATACTCCGTAGCTATATTCCCAATTTTTTCTGTATTATTGTAGTTCTACTGTTTTATTTTGGATAATTTTGTGCTTATTATTTTGAAGAAAAAAAATGATGGTAAAAATGTTGACACAATATGAGCCCATTCTTGAAATTCAATCAAATTTAAGTGACATTCGTTTCGGTCCTCCAATTACTCGTGTCACGTGTTCTATATTCAGGTTCTAAAAAATGGAGGGTTTTAAACTTTTTTTAGGTGTTTTCCCTATAAAAAAATTAGGTGTTTGGAATCTAAAATCTAAATATATGATGTTTGATAAGTGTGGAGGACACGATAAAAAATTTCAAAAGGTACTTTGAGAGTCCATTTGTTTTTGAATTCTGCTCTTCTCCTAACACAAAACACTCGCGCCCAACTGAATTTTCGAAAAATACCCCTACGTGACTTAAGTCACGCTGCGTGAGTTAACTCACGCGGGTTATAAACCCAGCGGGATTTAACTCACGTTGCATCTTTTTGGCCATATGAGTTGCAACTTGCAACCTTTCTTCAAACTAACATGATGAAATCGAAATATATTGAATTTAATATATTGTTAATCCATGAATATTGTGCTTTGTTTTATGGTTACTGAGAGAAAAGCCACACACAAAAATCGTGAAGAAGCCACATGTGGGAAGGGAGTGAGTCGCATAGCCACACAAAAATCATGAAGAAGCCAATTGTGAAGAAGCTTTGTTTTGGGGAAAAGATGATTTCATTGTGCTTAATTTTGGATCTGAGCCTTGATGTTTTTGAATATTTTAACATTACCCTTTAAATTTGATTTTCTAATTTGTGGTTATAATGGTAATCAAAGAGAAACTATAAATAAAAAGCGATAAACAAGTGCAGATTACAGAGTAACCATTGTGTAGGAGATAAAGAAAACTGAAAATGAAGATGTGAAAACTAAGAAAAATTTAACGTGTGTGACTTAACTCACTTAACTAACGCAAGAGTATTTTCGGTATTTCAGTTGGGCGCAAGCAAAATGTGTTGGGAGAAGAGCAGAAATCTTTGTTTTTTTTTTATTTAATTTCAATAACAACAAGATCGAGATTTAGTCATATTTTCTTATAAAAAAAATACTAAAACTATTAACTATAATTAATTGACACATTCAGTTACCTTATAACCTTACAAATTACCTTATCACCTTACAAATTACCTTATCATTAAGATAGTTATTGTTACATTGTAACCTTATGTATGTATTACTCCTAATTAGCTACTATTAGATTCTTTCTTTGTGATATAAATAGTTTGTATAGCTACTCATATATACTATAATATAATCATTTTCACGGTAATGAAAAAATCTTTCTCACCATTTCTCTTCTTCCTTAATGAAGTTTTTCACATTTATCAAAAACAAAAATTGAAATAGGAAAAAGAGAGCACTCCCATGACCTCTCAATTCATGTGACAATTTGCTAGTTGCAAGATATATCCAATTTGAAAATTGCTCTTCTCCCATCAAAAATTGATCACTCTTAACCAAACTTCTTAAAATACTCCTGTATGACTTAGGTCACGCAGGTGTTATAGCAGCGTGACTTAAGTCACGTTAGAATACAACATACGTGACTTAAGTCACATACGGTCACGTACCGAACACCAACGTGAGTTAACTCGCGTTGGTGTCAAAGACATTCCTTTTCACCAGCAGTAGATGTTCCACCAAGCTCACGTGATTTGGATGATAAGGAGATTGGCATGCCTGTTGAACCTAGTCGGAATGGTCTAATTGCCAATCTTTGAAAGCTCCAAAAGTAGAGATATTCAAGCTCATTAAGCCTCTCTACGTTGAATAAGTGGTTCTATTCTACCTAATTGAACATTTATATCTGTGTTGATGATCTTTCTCTACATGAACGTTGATCACTAGGATTGTACATATTTCTCTACACATGATTAGGAGATTAATCTCTCCAGAGGTAATTAAAACTCATTTGAAAAATTAATATTTCTTAACAACAAAAATCAAATACACCGTTCAATATCAAAGTCTCAACCAAGTAATTAACTCGATATGATTATTTACCACACAGCACAGCGTTATCGTTTACTTTAATTAAATCATGTTTTTTAAAAAAAAAAAAAAAAAAAAAAAAAAAAAGAATATACTAAATGTGTGCTTGGTTTTATTGTATGAGTGTCAAAATTATTCTAAACACATAAAAGTAATTTGGACATATTTGTGTGATGTCGATCCCAATTTTTGCATCTAAGATTAATTTTAACTTGAAGCTATGATATATAGATTTTAACTCTAAACAAGATTTCTTACACCTAATTTTAACGTTCAATTTACTTTTATGTGAATGTTATCAAATATAACCTATATTATGTTCGGTTTAAAGGTTAAGCAGTCCAAATTAAGACTTTCGGCCTTAAAATGTTGGGATAAAAATATCTTAAAAAAATCGATTTAGTTTATATAATATGACTATGTAGTGACATATGTATACGGGTTCAATTGGTCAAAATGAAGGTTTCATATCCTCGGAAGTTTGAACCTTGAGCTCAACAAAACTTATTAGAGAAATAAACCCACATAATTTGCAGTTTGGTCAAACAATACATAAAATATGATCAAAGATTGTTTGAGAGAACACACATGATATTCTTCATTTCATTCACTTCCGCTCGTTCGATCAAAAGATCTATAACAAGATATTAAAAAAAAGACAAAGATAGAAAGAAACCCATAATAGAATGGATAGCTAGCTAGCTTTATTCCAAAACATGAACAAGTAGAAAAAGGTGATGGATCCATCATCTTTTTTTCATAGCATAGGGATTAATTTCTCAAACATGTTATTTAACAATGAGTAGTGCAAAAGCATCTACGACGGAATCCACGGCAGTGTCCCCCAGAGAAACGTTCTGTTTGGCACACAGAAGCACAGTTGTGATCACTGGCACATGGCCCTTTGAATTTGTGACTTTGTGACTCACAAGTCCTTGCTTCTGCCACCATATTTGGCCCTATACCATATATCACAAAATCAATTAACAACACTTCAATAAAAATAAATAAAAAAATTACACTATTATTTCGATATATATCAAAATAAAGAAATATTATGGGTTATATTATGTCATGTAAGTGTGTCAGATATATATATAATAGTATAGTATAGCAGTAACTAACTAGTTAATTGAGATTTTGTCAACAAAAAGAAAAACTAGTTATTTGAGATGAATAAAGAAAGACTCACCAGTGGCCACAAGAAGCAGAAGGAAGACAAAGATGGTGGAAACCAAAGGAGCTGAACGAGCCATGGTGATAACTTCTAAGAACAAAAGAGAACTATAGTGTAGAATTTGAAGTGAAATACACATGCAACTAGCTTGTCTTAAATAGGGCAATAAAGGGTAGTAGTGTCTTGCCAAAGAATATTTTACCGACAAAATATTATATGCTTTATATTATTTTGGAAAGAAAACATCATATAATTTATATGACAAAATATAATACTATCATTTACGTTTATTTGAATTTTTAATTTATTTTATACACCTTACACAGATTTCATAAATATACACAAAATCTACATGACACAATATCTCACATTTATTTATAACACAAAATTTTCATATAATATATATTTTATTTATTTCTCTTTTATTTAGAGGGTTTTATTTATTTCTCTTGCTTCCCCTAAAAAAAATTAAAAAAATATCTCTTGCTTAGTCACTGTTGTAGCGGAAGAAACTCGGGTAGGTAGTATTTGAATGGAAGATTTGCTTTTTGACCTAACTTTATTATAAACTTCATAAAAAAAAATATATATTATAGGAACTACTGCTATATTGGTTTATCTCTTATCAGGATATATTATTAAAAAAAAAAATCAAAGATACTAGATGAGTGCTATTTAAAAAATCAATGAATCAAACAAATAAAATTTGTAAGAAAATATTCTAAATAAAATATATTTAAAAAATTAAATAAGTAATTCTCTTAGGAATTTCTTAAATATATAAAATTGACATTAGGAATATTTAGAAAACTTGATTCTAATAATTTTCAAAACTAAATTACTTTTTAATCCATTAAACCAAAATATTTTTAAATTTCACTTCAGTTTTTTAAGTTTTGTTGTTTCATTTGATTTCTTGAGTTATAAACATTAGCCAATTTATTTCTCAATCTTTTTCCATTTTATTTTGGTCTCTAATTTATAAATTTTAGACATTGACAGAAAAATCAAAGCATCTTTATGTTTGCAATTAAAAAAATTAAGTGTTTACTGTTTATAATTTAATATATTAAAATTGAAGTAATCAAAATGTCTACACATTAGTAATTTTTATTTAATTATAGAAGAAAAGAAAAAAGACGAAACGTCTTGCTTTCAGAAACTACGAGGCACAAACTATTTTTAGAAACCAAATTCACGAGTGATGATAATTTTGTTTTCAAATAATGCATATCATGATCATGAATAATGGATACAGACAACAGTGAATGATCCAGAAAAAGGTGACCATTCAATTCAATAAATGACAAGTGGTAGCAGAACCTTTATTGCTTTTGAGCTAATCTTATTGACAAAAATGGGGTACTCTTTCTGCTTTTGTGTTGTGTGTTTTCACTCATACTAGCTTCTCCACGTTGTCTTCAACAGTTCATGACCCACCATTGTATGTTAGAGCTTTTTCATTTTTCTTCCTTGTCGTCACATGATAAAGATGGGTCCTTCTATATAAATGGTGTGTACCTCCTATACTCCTAGGAATAGCATATGTCTACTCACACGGACACGGTATAGTATACCATCAATTCAAATAAGGTGGTATCCAATGAGTCACATTTAATTTGATATTATGGAGTGGTATTAATACACTATTAAACACATTTTTTGTATTTTTTATATTGATTAAATAATTATGCTGACAAGTGTTTAACGAATTTATAAAAAGAAGTTATGTCTCGAAAGTATAAGTCAAATACAAGTAAAAATAATAAATGTATAATTTTCCATAAATAAAAAAAAAACTACCATTTTGATTGTTTATATAATGTCTTAACATTTTCTTTGAATAAAATTCTATTAAGCCTTTTCTTTTGTAAGAAGGAAAATAGCTCTTTTTCTTTCTACTAAGCATCTATAATAGCATATTAGGTTACTTCCTCTATTTAGCATTGTGCCGAATAACACTTCATTGTGTTTATATAGATGGATACTTTTAAAAACATTTGTTTTTTGGTATAATATAAACATTTTTTCTATCATTTGTGAACTCACATACACCACGTTTGTGAAATACATTTTAATTATCTGTATATAATTATCCAACTAAACATTTAAAATAGAGTTAAATTGTGGATGCTCCAAGTCTTTATAATGTGATTTGTGTGAATTTTAACTTAACTGATAAAAATAAGTATGTATAGTTTTTTTTTTCTTGATAAAATCAGTATGTAATGTATACGTTTATAGCTAGTCTTTCTCATTTGACATCATATTATTATAGATTAATTAATAAAATCTGAAATCAGAAATGCACCTTTTAATCAAATATAGACTAGGGTGACTAGTGACTGTCCCAATCAGGGACGATTTTATGAGGATAGCGTGGGCCACAAACGTCCCCCTAATATTTTGTTAGTCAGATCATTTACGATGGTGATATCTAAGTCGATAAACATTGGTGTCTCTAATGTACCATCAATGAGGGGAACAAATTGAGTGCTTAATGGATGAAGAGTCTTAAGTAAGCACTCCTTATATTTGTGGGTTTCATATCTCTTTAATATATGAAGAAAAAAAAAATGAAATGCAATGACAAAATTATTAATAGATGATTAATGAATTGTGTTTAAGAAATTTTTGTGACATGTTAGGTTTGAAGAGTTGAGTGTTCATTAGTTATTACTATTAAAAAATTATAAATGAATGATGTGTACAGTGAAATCTATTTAAGTATAAAAAATGAATGTCGTGGATGTTTAGACTCTTCATTACAAGGCTCAAACTAAATTTTCTACATTTGCATGTTTGAAATTTATCTTTAAATATTTATTTCTTCTATATATGTGAATCACAAATATGTTTTGTTGTTCTTTAAATATCATGCATTCACATGTAATTATGTTAAAATCTTGTCAAGTACTCAAAAGCACTTGAATGAGGAGGCCTCTTATAGCTTAACTAGAGATTTTAAAAAAATAAAATTCCAGTGATCACTACCAATATAATATAGGAGGAGAGTACTAGCGAAATTGGTATATTTCCATTGATTTTACGCATAATTTAGATTCATAATTTATACACAAGAGTTTAAATAAAACTTCTCTTTTTCTTTCAGCATAAACCTGCCTCATGTCAAAAGATGAGAAACATGGTCATACATCACGAATCCGAAATTCTCGAGTCTGAAAATAAAAATCTGAACTCAGTCCCAAGTCACTGAAATCATAGAGTTGGCAACGCCTGATTCCTCAAATGTTGAATTAGTTTCATAGTCCAGGTTTTTCGTTGCTCCAGGAATTGCATGAGTTAATTTAAATGGCTTTGTCTCATCTTCCCCGAGCTGAACAGCAATGAATGACCACAGCAGCTTCAAAAGAAACAATGGGTCATTCATAGAATCCAAAATAGACAAATAAACTAGTAAAAAAATTCAAAATGAAATCGCATGAATCCTTTTACTAGGCAATGATATACTGATAGCATCCACAGAGAAGATGAATAAATTAAATATTCTCCATGAACCTAAGCAAGAAATATGACATTTGAATTCTAATTTCTTCATAAGTCCAAACACTTATTTTGAAATGGTGCAAGGTTGTTTGAGAAAGAAATCTGTCAAGAAATCTGCTAATTCAGCAGTGTGCAGACCAAACTTGCTCGGATACCAATTAATAGAAACTGGTGGGCACAATTTTCCCTATCACAGCATAGATGCAGAACTTCAAAGGACAGTACCTCCTAATACCAAAAGGTCCAGACTTTATCAAAATGACAAGATACCTCCCTCAAATCTCTTAATCTTATTTATACATAGCACATCCTTGCCTAACTAAACTAAAGTAATTAACTAACTAGCTGAGGGTTTGCCTATTAATGAATTCCTAGAGAACAACATTTGTTACCTGAATTGGTTCAGAGCGTAAGAAGTTTCGCTGAACACGGCGTCCATCCGGAAGTCGTACACCAACTCTGCATAAGAGATTTCTTTCAGCCTTAGGTTCTTCAGGCAAGGTTGGATAAGCAGGCCTCTTTGGTAAGGCTGTTTCTTGCACGTTGCCAGCAACATTTGCATCTTTATCATCTCCAGCCATTTCACTTGATTCTTTCACGCCTTCCAATGAAGCTGCCAGAGCTCTTTGAACTTCCTCATCCTCCTCTTTACTCGCATCTGAATCTACAGTAGCTGAAATATCAACCAAGATTATGGAGGCAACAAAAACATGTCAGATACAATTTTATCATCATTGATGGGCATAAATTCTGGTAGAAAAGATTTTCAGTACAAAACCGCATGAGAGACATCATAATCAGATGTGGATTAAGGTAGGTGGGCAAGGTCCATCTAATAAGTCAACAGGACAATGAAGACACTTTCAATGTCGAGCTGACCTGTCACTAAACAAACCAGCAGTGAATAGAGACGAGCAACAAACCTTTAGGCTTTGGTGGGCTAGAACTTCCTCTAGGACGCTTGTGAGACAAGGTATTGTGGTGATCCTTAGGACCAGCATCAAAGAATGGTAGCAGACCCTAGACAAAAGCACAAGGCTCATCAAATCAGTAAGAAATAGTAAAAACAACAGATCCCAAGATTTATGTGTGAATGATGTGATGTTTCAGTTTCCCTAGAAAATGTTTCCATCATAGTAAGCTATGAAGTTGCATACATACTTCTAATAGGCTATCAGGTTGAACCATTCCGCCCCAGGCACGCATCTTTTGGCCAGTGATGGGATCAATAATAAGCACAACAGGAATTGAGTCAAGTCTGTAGTAAGTGCAGACTTTTTTGCCTTCAGTTGTATCATCATATACCTGTATTAAAAACAACAAATAAAATAAAAAATTGATGAAGGAAAATTGCATAGAAGACAATAGCATGCAATGAATGACATGGTAAATATTAGCAACAAAAACTGCTTCAAAGAACACAATGTATCCCAAATGCATGCCACAGCTATTCTCACTTTAAGCATTTGAAATACCGAATTAGAGTGGTTACAGAGACCAAAGCAGTACCCATTTACAATCAAAGCAATGTTTATGCAAGTCCAAATCACCAAGACCCAACCTTCCCTTCTTAAACCTACACAACAAGCAATACTAACCAAACAGACCCTCTTTTCTCTACCAATATTGGTCAAACAAAATCCCACATAACCACCTCAGTCCTTTGACTATGGGTGTATAAATAACATAAACTTCTAAAGCAAAGAAGAACTGGTCAAAATTATAGAGGTTCTTATATTGGAGAGTTTATAAACCATTGGATCCAAGATATTAACAACCTATGGATTACCCCCTAGAGCAAGTCCAGCCACATTCTGCCGTGCCATGATCCCATAACCAGTGAAGTTAGCTAACAAGATATGATAAACAAGAATTGGTCCCAACTATCGAGGTCCTTAGATTGGAGAGCTTATAAACCACTGGATCCAAGATATTAACAACCTATGGATTACCCCTTAGACCACTTACAATGGGCATGTTGAAAAGAAAAAAATTAAGTAGTTGAATGGCTGTAATGGAGTGTTGAATGAAGTGTTGAAAGTGAGGTGGATTAATTGGAGTTGAAAAAATTCAACATGTTGAATGAGGAGGAAGTGGGGGCCACATAAAACATTTGGCCAAATGTTATTGGTTGCTTTGATTTTCCAAATTTTTATCTCATCCTAATTATTTGGGGTCAATTATTTCATAGTAAATAAATTTTTATTTAATTTTTTTTTCACCATAATTCATAATTTTTTTTGTCTATAAATAGAGATTTGGTTCATTTGATTTAAACACAGAAGAAAAAAAATCAACTTTTTTCCCTCTATTTTTCCTATTTAGCCTCCAATAAACTCTTGTCTGTAGCTCTAAACATCATTTTAGTGAAATGGATCCCAACAATAACTCTTTTAACACCCAAAGTTCTACTAAGAGAGCCCACGAGAGTGATGCAAGTGATTCCGACTCCGTAGGATCTAGTGCTCGCCCAATGGGGAGGGATGCAGCTAAAAAAAAAAGGTAAAAAGAAAAGCAAGGGCGCAGCCTCGGAATCGGTCAATGAAGAGTGGAATGAATTCAAACAATATAAGGAGAAAGAGTTGGAACTATCGGACAAAATAGCCATGAGGCAAGAGGAGGCTAACCAGTTGTTGAAAGAAAGTACTGAGGTTAAGAAGATGAAGATGTTTATGAAGCTAAGTTCAAAGGAGCATCTCGATGACCGGCGCAAAGAGCTGTTGGAAAAGTTGGGCCGCGATCTGTTTGGAAATTAAATGCTGTCAAGTTGTCGTTTGTATTTTGTCACTTTGTGCCTTATCTATTATTTAACTCCATTGCATTATTTGTTTGGAGTCCATCCATTTCAATCTAATTTCTATCCTTATCTATTATTTCACTATGTTGTCAAGTCATTGTTTGTATTTTGTCACTTTGTGCCCTATCTATTATTTAACTTCATTGCATTATTTGTTTGGAGTCCGTCCATTTCAATCTAAACGAGATACATATGCTCAACATTGGAAAAATTATGATCAGTCTGAGGCAAGTGGGTCTAGTACATCAGAGCCATTTTCGACTTAGGTGCTACCTGCATTTGCGAATCATGTGCGTGCTAGATCTGTGATGCATGATTCGAATGTACATCACGAATTGCAAGCAAATCTAGTCAAACACATATGAGCAAAGTTCAAAATGCTTCTTGATTAAATTGATTGTTTGTGAGTTAGAGTCTATTGTACTAATTAAGTTAGGCTAAACTGTACTTTTGACCCCCTAAGTTTTAAAATGTTGCGATTTTGGCCCCCTATTAAAAAAAATGAAAAATTTAGTCCCCTGTGTTTTAGCCCCTTTGCAATAGTAGTCCTTTTGGTCAATTTTGACCGAGTCAACGCCTGCATGGCATGCCACACGTGTAATTACCTAATTAAAAAAGCCACATATTGTTTTTCTAAATTAAATAAATGAAATTAAAAATTAAAAATATTAAAAAATCCAGAAAAATCAAAAATTTATTAGTCATTGTTAAACCCTTCACCTCTTTCCCTCTCTCTAAAGCAAATCTTGTTCTGTCCCAAACATTAGCTAGCATGTTAAGTGTGATGCCCAAAGAGAAAACTAACCTCAATCTGTTTGTACTCAACTTCTTCTCCAATTTCGTCTCCTTCCTTTGCTCACTTATTCTTTTTTTTGTTTTTCTTTTTAATTTTGACTTTTAATGAAATGGGTATCATTGAAAGTTTTTCAATTTTGTATAAAAATACAATTCTTCTAAAAAGGTTACTTTTTTAATTCCTTTTTGCAGTGTGTGTTGGGTTTTAGCTCAAGTTTTGAATCGAATGTTGGTGTACAATTGTTGTGCTGGTTGAATGTGAATGTGTAACTCGTCTTTGCAATTGTAAGGGTGATGGGTTTTCTGGTTTTTGCGCTCACAAGGTGTCTTTTCCCATCCTTTCATTCTATCATCACTCATTAACAGTTAGACATTGGTAAATCTGGATCATTGTGGTTTGAGAATCTGAAATGAATTCATTTTGGGGTTGGAGAATTTACCAGAGGAAGAAGTTAAATAGATCTGAAATGAATGAATTTGAGGGTGGAAATCAAGAGAAAGAAGAAGAAGAGAATGAATTAATCTGTATCGTCAAAGCTGTTTTCTAATTTTTCTGAATTTTTTTATTTTTAATTTCACTTATTTAATTTAGAAAAAGAAAATGTGGCTTTTTTAATTTTTTTTAATTAAGTAATTACACACATGGCATGCCATGCAGGCGTTGACTCGGTCAAATTTGACCAAAAGGACTACAATTGCAAAGGGGCTAAAATATAGGGGACTAAATTTTTCATTTTTTTAATAGGGGGCCAAAATCGCAACATTTTAAAACTTAGGGGGTCAAAAGTACAGTTTAGCCATTAAGTTATGTGTGTTTCATTTTAATTGTATTGCATTTTAAGTTTTTTGTAATTTTATTTGTTTTAATATAATGACTATCCCTATATCTCGTCTTTATTACTTGCAAGAAAAAAAATAATTAAGAATATAAATTTTTAAAAAAAAATCAAATAAATTATTAAATTAGGAAAAAAAATTATTTAACTCTTAATTATTTTAATTTAATTTCAATCAATAATTGTTATTAATATATAATCACAAAAACAAAAACATAAAAAAAAATAAGAATATGAAATAAAAGTGGTGGGGTAGGGTGTTGAATTTTATTAAACAAAACCATTGTAGTGAGTAAAAGTTGAATGGGTGTTGAATTATTAGATGGAAGAGAGAAGATGATGTGGAGTGTAAAAAGAGGGTGTTGAATATGTAAACCATTGTACATAGTCTTAGAGCAAGTCCCAACTACGTAATGCTATACCATGATCCCATAACCAGTGAACTTAGCTAACACGATATGATTCCCAACATTTACATCTGCCAAACAACTAATCCCCAAATTAACCATCAGATTATAAAGAATTGCAGGTATAATCTTTACAAGAGTAGGATTTCAATCTACATACTGTAAAAGTGATACAGAAGTTTAACAAGTCCTCAACAAATAAAAATCTAGGGAGTTCGTAGTTCAAGTACGTTTGTTTGTTTTCCCTGTTTATTTTAAGGAGTATCCTTATCCTCTAAACTCTTTGTAATTATCTACTTACTAATTGTCTAATCAAGGTTTTCAAACTTGAGATTCCAGGTAAACTTGTTTTGCCTACGTGAACTTGAGTGTAAACTCGACTCCTTATAAAAAAAAATAATCAAAGCTTAACCTGGGAGCCTTGCATCATTATTTTCAGCGTTATGGTTATGGGTCAAAATAATGTCTATAAACTTCTCTACAGAGATTGAACAACTATAGTGGTTAGGATGTGTCATAAGCCTATCATTCAAAATAACACTACAAAAACTAAAAAATTAAAAATTGACCACCAATGTTCAGGTGAGCATAGCAACAAACTGACCTGCCAGAATATGAAGTTTGTTTTGATGGTCTGAGAAACAGCCTCATTTGCCCATGTATCCCGATTAAGCTTTACGATGAAAAAAAATTGTCACCCAGAGATAAAACTGAATCAAATAATCAAGAAAATTGAAAATGGAGCACTGAGAATAAAATACCATATGTGAGCTGAATTCCTTTGTAGATTGTATGTTCACCATCAACCACTTGTCCTGCATAGAAGCAGCACTTTTTGCCTGCAGTCAAAGATCAAACCTTGGTCACAACCGTATATCAGTTACATGTTTCACTATTTCACAATATATGCCCACCACCCACCTTAGAGTGAACCCTGCAAGATATTATATGCAAGCAAATTCTATAATCTACTATTATAATCTTAATTTCTGTGCTAGTCTTTTTGAAATACATATATAAGGGGGTGTTTGTTTCATGGTTGCAAAAATTATTCCCAGGAATATGGAAGTTACAAAGATGGATTTCTATGTTTGTTACAAAGTTCCCAGAAATATGGAAATTAATTCCCAGGTATAAAGCATTTCCAGAAATAAAATAACTTCCCATTTCCCATGCTTTTATTCCCAAGGAAATAGGTGGGCATAAAATATTCCCATGAAGGTGGGAATAAAACTGAAATAACCACCTAGAAACTACCCATATACCCAATGTTTACAAATAATCTCAGGAATGTGGCAAATATTAACTGAATGCTTTTCTTGAAAAGTTCCCGGGATTAAGATTCCAATTCTTAATTCCTAGGAACATTATTCCTAGGCATACATTTCTCATCCATGAAACAAATGCGCCCTAAGTGTTTGTAATAGTGCATTTGCCGAGCTAATTAGCTCGTACAGGCAGATGCTTCTATGCACTCAAAGATCAAACCTTAGTTACAACTGCATGTCAATAACATGTTTCACTATTTCACAATATATACCCTACTACCCATCTAGAGTGAACCCTGCCGCATAGTATATGCAAGCAAGTCGATAATCTAATATAGATTCTGAGTTTCTGTGCTAGTCTTTTTTAAATGAATATATGAGTGTTTGTAACAGTGCATTTGCCCAGCAAATTAGCTCGTACAGGCAAGATGCTTCTAGGACCTTCAATATTCTGTTAGTGGTTAGTTCAAGCCATTGGTTAATGTCTCATTTTGGGCTTCTTCGTTAATATGTGACACAATACTCTGCACATCACAGGGAGGACATGCAACATAACAAACGTTGAGATTGATAACCAATTAACCATTGATCAAGACTGAAGAGTGTTGTGGTATATTTGGAAACTTGAGCTTATAGGTCATTTTAACGTGAGAAGAAAAAAGCAGTAAATCAAGGATAGTTAAATTCAAAGTCATATATCAACATCAGATGTTTTGTTTCCTGAATCTCAGCAGTCAGCACCATAGCCTACTTTCTGAGTTGATAGTAATAAGTAAGAAGTAAAGGGAACCACAGTTCCCTTGATTGGTAACAGCTAGTGGTAAAGAACATCACTGTTTGTTCAATCATAATCCCTAGCTTAAAACATATTTAGAATTAAGTTTCCAGTTACTATATCCCTTTGAACTTTCTAGAAGCCAAAAATGCGAATATCTGAGCTTCAACTAGAAGACATGCAACTACTAATAAATATGATGGAGAACACCTTCACCATTAGGTCCAGACATTAGTTATTCCCTTGAACAACCTTGGGAACATAAGATGCCTTGGAAGGTACTGTTTTTTAGTATCCTGAAGCACTTCAATCTGTCTCCATGTTGTAGGAGACAAATCCCAACTTTTACATTGACTAAGCACAAAAAAAAATTGGAGGACGTGGGGGTAAGGAGGTGGTGGTGGGGGTCAACTTCAATAGGTCCTTGTCAAGGACACCTTGTTCTTCCCCATAGGGTGCTGATTGTTGGCTAGCATCTATTCATTCCATGCTCATTATGCTAAAAGGATTTATGTGTAGTACATTCTAAAATACAAAAGATGTAAATTTGTAAGCAACTAGGCCTTGTCACCTTGAGGGAGGTTTGATTAACTTATAAAGTAAAAAAGTTATGTCAAATAACCGGAAAATTGGGAAACATGGAAAAAGTTGGAGTAAAAAACACTGTATGTTAAAGTATAGAAAGTATAAAAATTTAAAAATACAATCAAGTTCAAAAAGTTACTTTAAATTGAGCTGGGTTTTACAGGCTCAAGCTTGAAGTCAAATCAAATAAAAAATGTAAAATGAGCTCTAGATTCCAATACCACATCAAACACAAACCAAGCAATCCAAACTAAGAAGTATATTTACCTTATCAAAAGAACCAGTGAACATTAGATGAAAAGGAGGGCGATAAAGAGAAGCAAGTGTGTCCTGAGAACTTTCTGCTGTAGAGGCGGCGCCTTGCTCTGGTTCCCAAACCCCTGGACGCCTTGTTTCCTGTTCAAAGTTACGGAACGCAATTAAGGAGTTTGGTTCTTGTGGGAGATGTCCAAGCCTTGATCCTCTGCACAAACATGAAAAAACACAATTTCAATAACTAGTTTGTCTGTTGAAAACAACATAAACTTACATACACACGCACAAACCTACATACATAATGACGTAACGCAATAAAAGACAAGGTGTATTAACTTAAAAAGCTCAATGAGTGCAACTGAAGTACAGGAAACATTTCCTGGATAAACAACAAACAAAAACAGCCCCAATTGACTTTCAACCACCATATCTTTGCAAGAGGTGTCTATGTAATTTAATTTATGAAAATCAAAATACATTTCAGATGTGGATACAGAGATGACATAAAAGAACACAGCCCTAACATACCATAGTGTAATATGCAAGACAATCTAATAGTACAATGAGCACATATTACATAAACATTTTAGATTCCATAAAAATATAATAGCAGTATGCTTCTTGATGTCATAGGTACACACCACTCGGAAAAATTTGAATCATTCTAGTTGCGTAAAGTTCACTTCACAATACTGCCTATTTAGCCACAACAATTTCCACTTTTCTTTCACCTTACTCTTTGCTGCTCGTCATTTCCCAGTTTACAAAGCCAAACACACAAGAATACATCAACTTTCTTTAACCCTTTTTTGCTTATAATTAGAAACAGATGGAGTACTAATTAACTATTTAACTATTATATATTTATATGCAATCGAAAGAATAATTAGTTACATCAGCACATAATGAAAGGAATGGTAAAAGCACCAAACTTCAGTATACAAGGATAGTCTACTAGAGTTAAACTCGAGTGATGGCATAGTTAAACCCTAATGATTTGCATTTTACATGCTCGATAAAACACCATTTACACATGCATGATGCATCTTTATGAGACCAAAATCCTATAGTTTAAAGGGTAAACAAAGTAATGGCAAAAAGGAAAACATACCCATACAGCAGTACATTCTCATAAAGAGTTTCCCTTATAACAGGTAAAGGAGCGCGCACTTCATCTCCATCATTAACTCCACCACTTTGATTCGCAGTATCCGTCCTTGTTTCACTAAAACAATCACAAAAATCAAACAATCAAAATAAAAAAAATTAATCTTCACTCTTAATTCCAAGGAATAAGGGCCTGTTTGGATTGGCCTATTTGAGCATAAGTTTTGTGAGACTGTTTAAGAGAATTAATGAACAAAACTTATGACAATTTTCATAAGCTTTTTTCAACTATTTTTCATAAGCTCTCCAATATGGCTTGTAAAAACAACTTATAGCAGATAAAAAAACAGACATTTTACATTTTATCATGATAAGCGCGTGTGCAATAAGCTGCAAATAAGTTGTTTATCCAAACAGACCCTAACTACACAATCATAACTCAGCTCATAGATGAATTTACATAACTCAATTCTCAGCATTACCTCATATGAGACTGATCAACCCAAGCATCAGCATTCTCTAAAGGTGGAGTGAAAGACGCTGGCGCCGGCACTGGCACCGCCCCAGTTTCACTCCCAATCAAAAACAGCTGAAGAGCTTCCTCAAGTTTCCAACTTGTAGCCTATTAAAACACATCACATAGATCTTAACGCAACAATAATCCAAAAATCCCCAATAACATAAAACCCAGAAGTTAAAAAGTAACAATTTTGTATAGATAATTGATTAACTGAATAAAAAAGTGATTTTTTGACGGTTAACCAAACCTGAAGGAATTGTCTAGCGGTGGCAGCGGTTTGGCCTTGAGCAACTTCGAGAAAGGAAGTGACCAATGTTTGTTGATCCGTAGGTGACACCATTCCTTCCATTGAATTGAATGTTCAATTGAGTTTGTGATTTGGGAAATTAGGGTTTCGATATAGTGATTTTGTGTTCACCACACTCGTTTAGTCTTTCTACCTTACCTACTAGATTGATTGGTTGTGTGTATAAAAAAATTTGAATTGTCAACTCATCACCATTAATATCATAAAATTGTTTTACAAATACAAGTGTACAAATATTATGCAAGTGTACAAATATTTTACAAATGCATTTAATCATATTTGTCACGTCAATTAATAATAATATGAATGTATAACATAATCTCCCTAAAAAATAAATGTGTAAAATAATTGTATACTATTAGAGTATATACATTATATTCATAAATATCTTAAGTTTTTCTTTATTTAAAGGATATACATCGTTATGCAAAACAATTTTACATTGACACTCGATCAAAATCCATTGTATTGCCACATAAACCCATTATTATATGAGTGTTTAGACCATCTACAGTGCGTCACTCGTTTTTGTAACTAAATAGAATGCTAATAACATTCTTTTTTGAATCTTCTCTCTAACATTCGCACTTTTATTTGGTAAAATTTATGTGACTCTCACCGCTTTATGTGAAATTTATTTACAAAGTTTGGACATCACATTAATTTTATCAAATATAATAGTGAATGTTAGAGAGAATGTTGAGAAAATATCGTATAATAGTTAGTGTTGGAGAATGATTAAAAAGCAAATATAATGTTGATCGATTAAAAAGCAAATTTGCACTCATTCTTTAATCTATTTTTTAATATTAAAACAATATATTTCAGTTTGCAGAGATTCTTGCCGTTTGGCTTTCTAAGATCATGTTATTAATTGTATTAAGTCTCGTCTGTTTAGTTGGAAAAACATACACTTGTCCTTTGGTGGCAGTCTTGTTCTTCTAAAGTTTGTCATGACCTCGCTACATGTCTATGCTCTTTCCTTCTTCGAAGCTCCCTCACGTATCATCTCCTCTATAGAATCTTTTAATTCATTTTTTTTTTCCGTGGGTGTGAGGATAATAGGAAAATTTCTTGGATTGATTGGCAGTCCATTTGTTTGGATAAGGAGATTGGCAATTTGGGGGTAAGGAGAATTAGGGAGTTTAACTTGGCGTTGTTGGGTAAGTGGTGTTGGAGGATGTTGGTGGATAGAGAGGGTTTGTAGTTTCAACTACTAGCAGCTAGATATGGCCTAGTATGGGGGTGGCTTCAGGCTATGTTTGAATTGATGAAATGTGATGGAGTGGGATGGAATGGAATGGTGAATAAGTAAGTTCCATTGTTTGGATTTATAAAAAATGAATGGAACACAATGGAATCAATACCATCTCATTCCATCAAATTCTCCAATTTTTCTTCCCCTCAATTTGAGGTGTATCCAATGAAATGAAACTTTATAATTAAATTATTACTATTGTATCCCTATATTTACAGCTTTAGCTCTTCTTCTCCGATACCTTATTCTTACCATCAGTGTCAGGAAAAAGATAAAATTCTTTGTGCTCTTTTTCATTTCTTCATCTCGTATCATCCCACTGTTACATTCATTCTTTGCCAGCAAGATAAAGTCATCAATTCTCTTGTATGCGTGTTGTTATTTGAACGCTACTGTTATGTTTAATTTTTTGCTGTGTTTATTTTTTGAGGGAAACTTGCCTATGTTTATCTTATTAGTAATGTGCATTTTCATCTCTAACGTGTTCTTATCTCTCTTTTTCATAATTTGGTGTGTTTTTTAAGAATGTAAAAAAGAACTCGTCCAATTTCTTTCAGTGGTATGCTTTATATAATTTGTGTTTTAATTGGCTATCTTTTATTTATATTTTGTTGAAGGAAATAAATTTTCTTAATAATATCACTTTTATAATTAATAATATATTTTACAAAATAACGGTATTTTTAAATAAGGGTAAAAATGGAATTAAAAAACAATAACTTATTCTGTTCCGTTTACTTCCCAAACAATGGAATGAAATCTTTCTTCCATTCCGTTCCGTTCCACTCCATTCCATTTTGTTCCATTCCGCTCCGCTTTGTTATGTTCCATCAATCCAAACATAGCCTCAGGCAGATGGTCGGGAGGGGTCAGTGTGGTGGAGGGAAATAGCTAGCATCCGTGACGGTGTTGGTTCTACAATGGGCAGTTGGTTTTCCAATAATGCTCGCATTATTGTCGGTAATGGTGTCGGTATTTGTTTTGGTTAGATAGGTGGTGTGGTGATGCCCCTCTCCGAGATAGGTATCGCCGCTTGTATGATTTATCTGAGTATAAATTTTTCACTGTGGCTCAGATGTTTGCTAGGGGTGAGGGAGGGGAGGCTTGGAGGTGGAGAAGGAGATTATGGGTGTGGGAGGAGGAAATGGTAGTGGAGTGTAGAAATTTATTGCCAATTGTTAACCTGCGGGTTGATTTTGATGATGTAGTGGGTGGCGGCGGCGTCGCCGGTGACTTTGGGAGGTTTTAACAACACAAATCACGGTGGATTTTCATAGTTTGTTCTTGGTGGCTGGTTTTTTGGGGGTGATTATTTACTATTCGTGGTGGCTTTCGGGGAGGTTTTTTTGGGTGATGGTGGTTTTCGTGGTGGTGGATGCGAATCCGGATTTGAATCTGTGACCATATCTGGATCTGCGATGTTTTTTTTTAATTGGCAACCAAGGAAGACGTTTCGATTGGTGATGTTGAGTGGTGGTGTTGTTGGTATGCTTCTGTTTTTGGTGAAGTTTCGAATGAAGGTGATGTAGGGAGTGGTGTTGTTGTTTTGGGTGATGTCCAAGTGGTGGTGATGCAGTCTGCGTGTGGTGATTTTGGTGGTTGTTGGTGATGGGTATCACAAGTGGTGGTTGTTGGTGTACGTTGAGTTGGGAGGCAAAATGTTCATTGTCTATTTCTTGTGTGGTGGTGAGTTCGGGGGTGTGGTGATGATGATGATTAGGAGCTTGTGGGTTGTGTTGTGTTGGGGGTTTTGTGATTTCCTTCCTTGCCGGTGATGAGTTTGCGGTTGTTAGAAAAAGCACAGGTTGTCGTTGTTTTTATGTGGTGGTGGTTTCCTTCCGATCCAGATCTATGCGGAGGAAGTGATGGTGGTGTGAGGTGGTGATGTAGGCCACATTTTTTGTGGTGTGAGGAGGTGACGGTGGTTCTTCAATGGTTGGGTTCGATCAGAACCTTCTCATCTGGTTCGACTACTCTATTATCTGATGGTTTGTCGATGTCAATCAATGGTGTTGCTGCAGTGAAGGTGGATTTTGTTGTTGGGCTGGTTGTTGTTGTTGTTGCGAAGGTGGATTCGTTAAGGTGACATCGATTGTTGTTGCGGCCAAGGTGGTTGTCGTTGTTTCAATTGTTATAGTTACTGGTTGTTTTTCAAAGCTTGTTGGTTGTTGTGTTGGTTCTTGACGTTGTTGTTTGGTGGTTGTGTGCGAGCAGCGGAATGTAGGTGGTGTAAGTTGTTTGTGTTGCAACTCGTGACGTTAGTTGAGGTTTTTTTTTTATGTTTGGTTGGTGTACAACTTTTGTTTTCCTTTATATATTGCTACTTTACGACTCCTAATCTATCATTCCTTGTGCTGGTTAGGATTCATCGTGATTTTAATAAATTTCATTTTGGCCTCTTAAAAAAAAAAAACTTAAATATATGAACTAACTTATATTTATAAATTTTTCGATGATATGTATCACCAATGAATGTTTATTAATTTTTCGATGGAATGGATAGTTCGTCTAATAGGAAAAGAGTTGGTTAGGCTTTGATTAAATTTGCTTACTATTTGTGCAGTTAACACAAAGGATTTCATATCTAATTTTCTAGCAGACTTTTGTTTTATAAAAAGTGCAATGAATCACATCGTATTTTTGGGCCATGCCATATATCATCAACCTTGTTTCATGATTATTTCCGGTAATTAAATGTTGTTTCAGGGGAAAATGGATTGACAAATTCAGAAGATGAAACAAAGAGGAAGACAAAGAAAGAGTTTTTGTAATTAGTGAAGTCTCTTTTGTTTGTCACGTAGAGTCTTTTTTTATTTGAGTTATGTTGATATTTTTCATAGCTAAATTTATTCTAGAATCAAACAGTCTATATTTTCATCAAGTCAAGAAAATTAATTGCACACTAAATTCCTTAAACACCGCATATAATGTTTTTTTTTCATAAAAAAATGACCGGATGGAGTATGCTTCCAACACCAGTAGTACACCACCATCATCAAGTCCTTCTTCAACCTTCATGGTTCAGCAACTTAAAGCTTCATTACAATGAGTGCTTATGTAGAGAAGAACTCAACTTTTTCCATCATTGGCCTCTCTTCAAAGCCTCTTCATGTTTATGGAAATCCTAGTTATGGGTGTGAGTGGATCCCTAATACAAACACAAACTCTTCTGCAGAAAATCACTACCGTTGGGTATAATATATCTGAATGGTAGAAAATAGAGTATCCTCCAACACAATTAATTTACATTCTACATTGTCAGATATCTTGTTGAGGGATGTTGCAATAATTTGAACAAAAACATGATGAAGACGATGATATTGCACACAAAAATATTCCAAATTGTGTGTGAACACATGAAGATTTATGTTCAATTTGTATTTATATATTGGTTAAAAGATATGGTAAGAGTAAATTAAGCGAGAGTCGTGAACATTGTGAAATTGCGACGTGTATTTAAGAGCGGAGGAACTAAAGAGAACAAATTAGTTCGAAACATTTTTTTACGGTTACTATAAATTTTGCCTTCGAAGGTATTGATATTTTTTCTTAGTTTGATAATAAGAAAACCCCATATATTCTAAAGTTTGAAGAACGCTAAAAATTTAATTTGAGATTTTTTTAATAAACAATTATTTAATAAATGAAACTTTGTTTTTGGTACAAATAAATAAATGAAACTCTTAACAATAATGTTATGTGGCTGGCCAACTCAAAGTTTTTTTCTCATACGTCAACATTTTTCAATAGAAAAATAAAATAAAAGATAGTCTTATGCATGCTTTTTTTTGGGGTGCAATCTTATACATTTTTTTTTATAAGCAAGAATAAAATGACATGTAAAGAATAGAGGATGTCCCAACGAAATTGACACCCCACTCTAAGCCTATAATTGTCAAATACTCATATATATTATTAAAAAAAAGGGAAAAAATACATAAAAACTGAGGGAACATAAAAATTTGACCCAATGAATCCAAGTGCATGAACCCTAACGGAAAATACAACCAATAACAGCAGCACACTCGATTCAACCCTTTTTTAATTCTAACAAACGATGTTTGCGAGCACCAACCAGACCTATAAGTTGGCGAATGAACTGACTGTCAACACATAACAAATCACATACCATCAACTACATGCACCATTAGCAGCAAGCATTAACGACTCTTTTCAATCCCAAAAAATTTGTACCCCAACAATTCATTAAACAAAATGATTCAAAGGATCAAAACGGATCTATGCGAGTCTTTACTTGGATCGATACGACGAATGAAACGACCGCCAACACAGTCAAATTCACGTTCCAACAACCCCTTGTTAACAACAATCACAACATGCATCAACACTTTTTCAAGCCAAATCAACACAAAGCAACCCATAACCATCAATAGCCAAATTGTGGTATGGTCAATCAACGAGATTGTTCACCACGAGCACAATAACAGACACTAACGGGTTTCGAATCAACAAACTAGAAATATGTCTACAATATCACAACTGAAACCAACAACAGTGATTCTCTAGCACGGAGGCGACAAATTTGGAAGCAAATACCACCAACCAACGAAACAACGCCACTTCGCAACCCTTGGCATACCTTAGAGTCGACGGTGATCTATAAGACCACCGGAGAAGGTTAGGATGGTACTGAGGCTTGTATGCCGGAAGAACACCGAATTGAACAGCGGCCTTGCGACGAGAACAAAAAAGAGCCGCCACAGTTCTCCACCGGATACAAACAACTACCGCCGTAGGAAGAGCCGTCGCTGAGAGAATCAACAAAAGGGGGCGATGCGGATGGTTGGGCCATCATCGCACCGCCATAGTTCTACTGCTACATCGTTATAGGAGAGATTTTGGAAGAAAGGGGAGGCATCTTATACATGTTTTTAAAAGAGAAAGAAAGGATCAAAACATATATGAAAAGAGATTTCTGAACTAAAAAGAATAACTAACCAAACAATTGGAGTCATGATTAACGAGTCCACCAAAGACAAACAATTTAAGAGAATTTTGATTTAATGAACCCACAAAAGACGAATAATTAAAGAGAATTTTGATTTTTGTATGAAACAATTCTTGATCATGTTTTATTATATCCAACTGAACTCTGATTATAAAGGTCGTTAACTGATAACCAAATGGTTAACACAAAAAAAAAAAAATAAAAAAAAAAAAAAAAAAAAAAAAAAGTAAAGACTAAGTACAAATAGTTACTCTAAATTTTGGTAATTAAGGGGTCGTTTAATAGTTAGGATAGGGAGACATGATATGATATCATATCATGTTTAAATCTTATGTTTGATGCACCAAAGAGATATCATATCTTGATTTGCCTTTGTAATTTTTACCCTGAGTAATGGACTAATGGTTGTATTAGAAACTATCCTGACATAATTAGACATTCATTTCTTATTCATTACCAGTTGTTTTTAAAATGTAGTCATTCCTTACTTACTTATAATTAATTACATGTTTTTTTAAAATATTTAATTAATTATGAGAGTAGTTTTCTAATTTAATTATGAAAAAACAATGATACTCTATTTGTTATCTTGTGCGCATATACAAATGATAGAATTAATGTTTATGATGTCTATATCATATCTTGTCTCAATCGTACTCTATATTCTATCTTATCTCTATTATATTTTGACCATCAAACAAGCCCTAATTGTTATAACAGTTAATGAATGTGATTAATTAGAACTAATTCCATGATAAGATTTTTCTACTCTTCTCTAAACAACCCTATTGCAAGGCTTTCATGAGTACGGCGAAAATCTGTTCGATCTCAAAGAACATCAAAGATTTTCGTAGAATAATTTGGCACACCTAATTCCATGATGCCTTGTACACATTTCTTTTGCAAAATTACATGTTACCTAGTGATTGAATCAATGCCTTATTACATGTTACCTAATGATTGATTCAATGCCTTTTTAGCATTTTAAAATTATTCTTTGGGATTTTCGTTGGAGAGAAAATAAGAAGGATTGGAACTTTGGAATTACTACGAGCAATCAAGTGCCCATCACCAATCAATTTTAAATGTATGAGTGTATCAATACAAAACCTAACAAAAAAAATGAAGACAATGAAAGAGATGAATGAACCGCAGATGCTTGTATTGGAGTAATGGATTGTTTAACCTAAAAAACTAGTACATTGTTAATCTAATGTTACTTTTCTGAGATTGAAGGCTTTGAAAGGTTTGTAGGAACCAACTGATATATACTTTTTGTTTATCAAAGATACCGGTTGATAATTTAAGGTATACGATATCTTGTTTAAAATTTTGCTCACACTCACATGTTGTGAAGGAACGAGGTGTATATACTTTCGAAACCAATGGATCCCTCTCTCACAATTTTCTCGCACACCACTTTATATTAAATTAATCCTTAACATTTTTATTAGAAGAATAAATTAGTCTTCAACTTATTATAACATAGAGACTAGATTCAAAATTTGTCCCCAATTTAAAATTGTCTGAAGCTAGATTCATATAATTTTCGTTTGAGATTAAATTGAGTCGCAAGAAAATTGTCACAACCAAATTTTGCCTTCACACTACAAATAAACAAGATAAATGACTCCATGAAGGTTTTGTGTATAGAATATAGGAGAATACTAACAAGTAAATTTACACCATTGTTTAAGCAATAAAAAATATAACTTTTCGAATAGAGAACTATGTATTGGTTACCTTATAAAATGTTTGACTTATAGTTTTAAGACAATATTTTCCTTTATTTGTTCTAGGGTTAATTAAGTTTTTAGTCCCTATAAATATTCACAGTTTTGTTTTTAGTCCCTACAAAATAAAATCACACCTTTTAGCCCCTGTGACATTTTCTTTAAGCATTTTAAGGACCAAGACTGTTGATGAAATTTTTTTACGTGGACTAAAAATGTTGATGGAAAAATTTATAGGGGCTAAAAATGATGATGGAAAATTTTATAGAGACTAAAAAGTGTGATTTTATTTTGTAGGGACTAAAAACAAAATTATGAATATTTATAGGGACTAAAAACTTAATTAACCCTTTATTCTATAAACAATACTCTTAGGCTACTTATTTTTTAAGAAGACAAAACAATACTCTTGAGAAATTTGATAGCATGACCCTAGAATATAAACTAAATTCTTACTACATTGATCAATTTTTGGACTTTGGCACAATTTTTTTTAATGTTATGTTATATTTCGAAACACAAGAGGACAACAAAACTTGATAAACAATTTGGATGATCAAGAAGCTCAAATACATAGTTCATATCTGCTTAATGTGTGTTTTTTTTACTTTTTTTAGAGGTAATATGTTTAATAACACAAATGTCGCAATTCACATAATACAATCAATAATAACCAAGTAGTTGAACTTAAGTGGTTAATGAGTTTCACTAAAGATGTAATGTTCGGGAGAACTCGAATTCGATTCTATTAAGAGTCTCACATCGAGTAGATAAAAGTGTTTGATGTAGTATTTAAGACATAAATTGATCAATTGTTAACCGGATTATACTTACTTTGCCGCCGAACTCCAAACTACCAATACTCCGAGAGACATTAACTACAATTTTTAGTGTCGCACGATGTTTTAACTTTGTTACCATTAAAATTGTAATCGATATTTATTATAAAACTTGTGTGTCAAGTTATATTTTTGGTTTTTAGTTGCTATAAATACAGATTCTACTTATCCATTTACTATCTTTCCTTCATTGCTTTATGTATTTTTTAGAAAGATCTAATTGCTTTATTACCTCCCTCTTTTTTCTCCTCTTTCACATCTCCCAATAATCAATGAGACAATAATTATCCTAATTTCTCCAAAAACGAATCTCATTTGTCCCTAAACCTTGACAATCTAAAAGTGTCCTAATATATCACCACACAACACAACTCATCACACTCACTCCAAAGCATTTGCTTCCACTTCCACACGTTCAATGGCCATCAAAGACAAAGAGAAGAAGCTCTTTCTTTGGTCATCAAGAAACTATGCTGCAGAACACAAACTTTTCCTCACAACTCTCTTACTTCTATGCACCATTGCCACTCTCTTTTGCTTCATACCTTCTTCTTTCACCATCTCAGCTTCTGATCTCAGGCTTTGCATCTCAAGAATCTCTCAAACTCCACCGACACCGACGGCAACACCGACACCACCTTCACCACCACCACCCTCTTCCATTGTCCATGAAAAACTCATTACCAATACCAACACCACCACTATCATCAAGCGTTTCTTCAACCCTTATGGCTCAGCAGCATACAACTTCATCATAATGAGTGCTTATAGAGGAGGACTCAACACTTTTGCTATCATTGGTCTTTCTTCAAAGCCTCTTCATGTTTATGGAAATCCTAGTTATGAATGTGAGTGGATCCCTAACACCAACACTAACACTAACACAAACACAAAAACAAACTCTTCAGAAAACATCACCACCATTGGTTACAAGATGCTCCCTGATTGGGGATATGGCCATGTTTATACTGTTGTGATTGTTAACTGCACTTTCAATGAATCAATCAATGTTGACAACAATGGTGGAAAGTTGATGCTATATGCTTCTACATCAGGCGGTGGTGACACAAAGTTTAATGTTACTGATAGAATGGAAGTTCTTGTTGAACAACCTAAGGTTTTGGATATTACCATCTTTGATTCAAAGCCAAAGTTAGACTATTTCTATTGTGGATCATCTTTATTTGGTAATTTGAATCCTCAAAGAGTGAGGGAATGGATAGCTTATCATGTGAGGCTATTTGGGCCAAACTCACATTTTGTGCTACATGATGCTGGTGGTGTTCATGAGGAAGTGTTTGAGGTTTTGAAGCCTTGGATTGAACTTGGTTATGTTACATTGCAAGATATTAGGGATCAAGAGAGATTTGATGGATATTATCATAATCAATTTATGGTTTTGAATGATTGTTTACATAGATATAAGTTTATGGCCAAGTGGATGTTCTTTTTTGATGTTGATGAGTATATTTATGTGCCTCCAAAGAGTACTATTAAAACTGTGCTTGATTCTCTTTCTGAATACTCTCAGTTTACAATTGAGCAGATGGCTATGAGTGTCAAGGTTTGTCTCTCTCATGATTATGGCAAAACTTACAGGTACAATTTTCAATTCCTTCATTTAGTATACTCTCTTTTTGTTTTGCTTATATTAGATTAGCCTAATAGCTTCAATCTGCAAAATGTTTCTCATTTACTATTTTTTTATGTAGCATCGACACTTTAGGGCATGTTTAGATGAATTGAATTTGAAAAATTTATAGTATTATTTCGATCAAGCACTGAAAATTTAAACATACACTAAATGTTTGTTCAGTGTTCGACATATATTTGTGACCCGTGTGATTACATTATATTATTCTATTTTTTAAAATATTAGTGGTGTCAATTTGTTAGTGTTTGGGGTATGTGTCGGTGTGTTTCAGTTGTATATAGAGAGGGGACAAACTATTAAAATGTTGTGGTGTACATTCATTTGGATTATTAGCCCATTCATATGATATTAATTTTGTCTTTCGCAGTATACAATGACAGGTGGAAATGGGACATGTTTGACCTTTGTTCTACTGTAATTTATTTCTAAATTGAACCTTATAAGTAAATAACTATATAAAATAGTAATTTGGTCCAACTTGTTCAAGATTCTTCCAACAATTCTTTATTCATCCATCAATGTCTTCAACAATAAGATAGCTGCACAATGTTCAAAATCATGTGAATTTCAGTAATTGAAAAATAATAATGAGCATGCTTAGAATTGATGAAGATTCTTCTTATGTTTATTTTTAGTAATTTTTTCAAGTTATCTTTTGAGTAAAACCCATAATAGTTTTGTCTACAAGTGAGCTTTGAATATGACAGCTTTGTATTTGTAGGTAGGTATGCACTGAATTTGAGTATTTTAATAGTAATAGCAACAAACAATAACAACTAATTTGGACACAGTCACACACAACAGTTGTTAGATCTAGCTGTCCAAGTGTTAGTTGCTTGAGTTTATTGCAAAAAATTGTTTTAAGATTTTGAAAAAGAAAGTATCAAGGTATAATGTTGTGATTGAACTATTTAATATAGTTTTGAATATGTTTTTAATTTCAACAAATATATTCCTTTTTGTTTTTAGTCGTGTCATTTTTTGTTTTGTTTTTAATCCTTACAAATATACAAAAAATAATTTATGTTAGTCCTCATTATTTTGTTTCAGCCTCGATATAATTTGCTCATGTGAGAATCAGTACGTGTAATACATACAATATTTGATTTTAGTCTCTCCAACACGAAATAACATAGCTATATGTGATTTGTGTCATTTGAATTATGCAGAAAATGGGGGTTTGAAAAGCTTGTGTATAGAGATGCAATTACAGGCATAAGAAGAGATAGAAAATATGCAGTTCAACCTAGAAGCTTGTTTGCAAATGGGATCCACATGTCAGAGAATTTAGATGGAAAAACAACTCATAACACTGAAGGTAGGATAAAATATTTTCACTACCATGGAGCCATATCACAAAGGAGAGAAACATGCAAATTGCTAGTGAACTCAACAAAAATTACATATGAAAAAACTCCTTATGTGATGGATACTACATTGAGGGACATTGCTGGATCAATCAAGAAATTTGAGCTTAAGATGATTGGAACAAGGTTGCAAAATACAAGACAATGATAGCCCTTCAATTAATTATTTAAGGGTCTTGAATTTAAAGTTATTTAATTTATCTTTCCATAGCATAGAAAATCATTTAAAGGTTCTTTCTTTTTTATTTTTTCTATTATGTATTATAATTTTTCTTTACTTTGAAATATAGTACAGAAACAGATGAATACATTATCTTGTTTCATTTTTAATAATTATTTTGGGTTTCTTTGTTCTGTTATTTTATTTTTAACTTTTTATATGCTGTATTTTGTAAAATTAATGAATAAAGATGAATTGCTGAATAATCTGTCAGTTTTGTCCCCACCTTCTATGTCATCATATGGAGGGTTGCCAATGTGTTGCTTTGTTTTTGTGCATCTTTCCCTTTTTTAATACCATTATTAAAAAAAAATATTGTGCCGTATTGCTTTTAATTTTGGGATCCTTATTCCTCAATAAATTTTGATGAAAGCATCCTCTTTTCTTTTGTTTCTTTTCTTGTGGGCCCATGTTTTTTTTATCTATGTGAAAAAACAGAATGGGAAAATAGTGTTGTTGGTATAAGAACAGGTAATTGATGAAAGGGATAGCTTTAGGAAAAGTCAAAAGAGGGAACATGTGGGTGAAATGAGTGCTCTTTATGAAAGCATGAAAGTTCAAAGAAAAATTAGGCTGCAGGACATATTGAATAGTAGTTTGGTAAATTTATTTTGCTTAAAATCATGATTAACTTTTCAATTTAAGAATCCAGAATTTATGTATTAATAGTAAGAGTGTTGGCTTTTATATGGATTGTCCAACAACTATAATTCATGGTGTACGTACCGATGCTTTAGATCAAAGATGTTTTTGATGTTACATTATTGATTCATATATTCTACAGTAGATCAATGATTGAAAATCATTTGAAACTCTAAACAATTGATGTCGCTTTATGTAAGTAGAAGTTAATATTACTTGTCTGCACAATCAGGAGCTAAGCCACTCGATGTCAGTTTACGGAAACAAGAAAAAGTTAATATGAGTGTCTCAAAACTAAATGTATATTCATTTTCTTTTATTTTTGTTGAATCAACAACGATCATGTCACAATTTCAGCTATAAGAACATAGATTACTATAAACTTGTAATTTAAGATGACAATATGTTGTTTTGGAAGTTTTAAATGGTTTTCAAAGATGACAATATGTTGCAATACATTACACAATAAAAATTGAGTTAGATTGGAAGATGTTTATCATCTATACTTGGGTTGGAAGAAAGTACTACAAAAATAATACTCCATCCATCCTAAATTATATGTCGTTTTAGAAAGAAAAAAATTGTCTCAAATTGAGCGGTGCTATTTATGTAGAGAGATTTTATCAAGAATGGATCACAAAAAGATTTCAGCCAATGAAACTTGTTACTGGTCGAAAATCAAGGAGCTAATGAGATATAATTAAGGAAAGGTGTTTAGCAAATACATCATCGTGAACTATTTGGGTAACTGTTTTTCTATCAATATCCTCTCAAATTATATGCCCTTTACAATATTAATAAAACATTAATGTTATTTTTCTTAAACGAAAAAATACAATAGCCGGCCCTAGTTTTTTAGTGAGAGAAACTCCAACTTCTCTCCAAACTTTTTTTCTCCTTCGTTCATCGAGGAGGGGTGGTTTTAGGTCATTTTTTGACCTATAATCACCCCTCTACATCTTTTTTCCCTTTTCTTTCAATCTAAATAAGTGGTTTTCACATCTATCAAGTTTTTCTTGTTGTATTTTTTGTGATTTCGTCGTCTAAGTGCAGCGTTTGATTTCGCATCTTGTCGCGGTGTTTATTCAGTTCTTATTGAAAGATCTACATCAGTCAATTACAAATTCAACCAATGATTTGGACGACAACGTTCAGATCCGGAAGCATGGATATTTCAGTGACTTAGGTTTTATCATATTATTTGTAGGCATTTTGCCGTTGTATGCTATTAACTTGGGTGATGTGAGTTTGTTCGCAGATTCACCCTTTACGTTTTTAGCGATGTTTGTATCTGATGTACTCTATCGATTTGAATGAATGAATATCGTTTTGTTTTTGTCAAAAAAAAAATTTAATGTTATTTTTCTTATTATATCATTAACTATTTGTTACTATCTCTTCTTTCAATTATTTAATTTATAATTTTTTCAATTTATTAAGGACAATTTTGTAAAACAACTCACAATATCTTTTTCCCGTACAAAATTACAAAATTAATTATATAACTTAATACGTGTAAAATAAACAATACGTCATATAATTTCAGAGGGAGGAATTATATCCGAGGAGGACAACGTTATATAGTTGGCAATATTTTATTTTTTGGTTGATGAAGCAGCTGGCAATATTGTTGAAGTGGAAAACCCAAACTACCAAATGATTATCGGTTTATCATCATATCATATCATATATCAATAACTGCCAAAGTTTCTGTCGGTGTTCTTGCGTTTCCTAATATGTAATGTATTATTTCTCTTTTGTTCTTTTCCTCTATCAAGGCTTAACAAATTCCCTATATTCAACCCTTATGGAAAGCGACATGGAACAATTAATCAATGATGAGAAAATTTCATTATATATTAGATGCTGTTTATTTTTAACTCATGTATAGCGGAATAAAATGTAGTTAACCTGGCTCAAGTTTTGACTCAATTGATAAAATGACGAAATTGTTAGATAGAACATCATGACCGAAATTCAGACTCAGACTCCTCAATTTATGTGCATCAGTTTTCAATAGTTATAGTCATTTTGTCTATCTAATAAAGAAAATGTTGCTTAATCCTATAAAGAACCACTACATACAAAGAAGAACACTTAAGTTTTACTTTATGGTTTAAAATTAATTTTAAATTAACTTATTTTGTAACACCCATGTTGTTAAAAGTATGTTAAACATAAAGTGATCGTTAACCGTTTAAAATTGAAACTTGAATTTAGAATCAGTTCTAATGGTATAACTAATTCTTTTTTTTTTTGGTAAACCAAGATATATTGGTTCGCAATTGCGAAGACTAACGATTTGAGAAATTGAGATCCCATTAAAACTAATTCTATTTGAATACACTCAAACGTGGTAAAATCAATTTTATGTTTATATTATAGGTTCTCTTTTTTTAACAACATAAGTGGTTGTATATCACATAGAGAATGCAAACTCTCTTATATAAGACAGTCAACCTAATTTGTCACGGACAAACAATCAATTCATCTCCCTCATTAGTTACATATTATAAGCAAATGATTTTGATAATAAAAAATTTAGATTAACTTCCAAAATACGACACTGATTAGAAACATAACTGCACTCAATATTGCAAGAGCCTGTTTGGTAAAGAAATATAATACTACACTAATTGACATGTTGATTGTTTTTCTAACTCCTTTTACTTGTACTATACCAAACTTTGATTAGTGAGGTGGTGGGGTTGGGGTATGTTACTTCAGTATTTTGTATATAATTGTATCTATCTACCTAACAGTTAGGAACCTTCCAAGCTCCAAGTTGTAATAAAAAAGAAATTGTTGAGTCATAAATAAAATAGTTTCATGATCATAGGAAATTTAACAATGTTACAGAGCCAATAATAAAAAGATCTAGATACTCCCTCTGAATTAAATTATATAAGTAGAAACATGTGAACAAATTATTATTTAAAATGCTCGTGCACATTGCCTAAGCATTAAATATTACACGGTTCACCATGGATGATGTTGCCACATATCAGTGTGTATTGTCCCGTTTATGTTTTTGTCTGTTGTATAGTTTATATATGCAATTTTGCTATGTCCCTCTTAGTGTATTTACGTATATTGTTTTGATAAAAATGCTCTATTGACTTTGGCTTATGTATTTAATTTGCAGAATGATATTTAGAAATACTTTGGTTTTATACCATGGTTTTTCTATACATATTTTGCATCGTATGATTTTGGCTAATCCAATTTTTTTCCCACTTTGAACTTAATTAAGCATAATATACCAGAACTTATTTGGACCATAGACAGGTTTTAATCACTTGAACCTAATTATGCATAATGCTAGATTCTACAGTATACGATTTGGAGTGATATCCCAATTGCAGATCACTAGTAACACTGCTGTCACTTGAAGTTAAAACACATTTCAAGACTTTTATTTTGTATTTTTGTTATTTACATTCATTGTGTAATTGCACATTTTATGTGTTGATTTTTTGTAATACGGGTAAGGATGATTTTGTATTCATTTTGAATACACTAATTTGTTAGATATCACTTAACTGTAATTGAACTGTATCGAGACAATTGGCATGCACCAATTTACCCGTATGCATAAATGGGATATATATAACTTTGTTTTAATGTCCTAAACGAAGTTTTAATTTTCAATTTTATTGACATCCAATCCAACTATGCATATGCTCGTTTCGGCGTCTACCAATCATATACCGCACTATGAGCCACTGCCACCGTGAAAACATGAAGCTAGAAATTGTTGCTTCGAGTTGGATGCCCGTCAAATGATATCCCACCGTGTAAACAAACATAGCTATGTATACCAACCACCATAACAAATTGAACTATGATTTGGAAGTCTCGTTATTAGTAACAGTAATTGGTTACAGGTAGTTGGTATTAATATTATTATACTTTTAGTTAAAGCTTTACTTCTGAACTTAATATCATATCTTAATATCCCAAACTCATAATATAAATTCGCAAATATTTAGATGAAATGTATAAATTTAACAGTTTACACAGGAAAATTTAATAAAAAGGACTACATCTATTATTTGCAAAAATATTTTTTGCATAATGAGAAGATTGCGTTCAATCATTTTAATCAATAGACAAAAATATATTTTGCCTTTCCCTTAGTAAATTAATCAGTAATCATGCAGCTCATGCTAAACAATCATGTTAACAAGTGGCAGAACAACATACAAATGAATGCGAGTATTTTTTCTAACTCCACTTTTCATTGGAGGGATTCAATCGTGCTCAACCTCAAGTACTGAATGTGAATCTCCTGTAGCTGCTGCCCCATGCAGTGCAGCAGCTGTGGGAATATTTAGATCTAGTGAGAGAAAATTTCTCTTATTTCCTCAAGTACTCTGTGCTTCTAAGAATGCATTAAAATCGGCTTTCGTGTTTCTCAAGCTAGGAGTATTGCATGATGCTGGAGAGGGAGGATAATGAGAAGAAGATGTAGAAAACCTAACATGGTAAGGTGATGTGTCTGATTTTCTAGCATTTGTTCTAGAAGAACCATTCTTGAGAACCCCTTTAAGGTCCTTCTCAAAGACAAAAGCTGATGTAACTGGTGCATGTACATCATTACAACTACTTCCTTTGATCAATTCCAATGGTAGATCAAAATAGGAACTTGTGTTGTCTGTTTCAATGTCATTGAATAGTGCAGAAGAAGCCCAAGAACCACATTCAAACTTTTCTAAAGAAACTGTCCTTGATATCGTACCTTCCATTTCTGATCCTTCTTTTCTAGTTTTAGCTGACTTTGCTTTGCCGAATCCTGGCAAAAACATGCAAAGAACACTGCATTTGAACCCTTCTTCTGCATTTGTTTCAAGCTCGTTGTCACTCGCATGATGCTCTTTGATAGCCTCATTTTCAGAGAAGCTTTCATGTTTGAAATTAGTGTAATCATGTTCCACCATACTTGGTTTGATTAACCAATGATCAAATTCATCAAAGGGCGACAAACTTGCTCTTCCTTCACCACATGACTTGCTTTTCCTTAACTTGATTTCTTGTAGCAGATACTGATGCTTGAGTGTCAAGTTACTAGCTTGACCTGGAGATTCTACAACAGAACCTTTTGATTTTCTCTTTGAAGTGAACAAAGGTGATGAGTTGGTTGAATTTGGAAGACTAAGGCTCGAGAATTTTGGCTTTGAAAATTGTAATGGTGGAGAAGTATCATAAAATCCATGATTAATAGAGGATTCTTTCAGTGATAATGCATCCATCACATTCTGTTTTTGTTTTTGTAAGTTATCCATAATTGTTATATGGAAATCCCCTTCAGCAATCATTGCAATGCCTTTTATGTTTGTTGATTTTATCTTAGTTTTTGGAAGCCATGATCAATGATATAGGGACTTTGTATGAGAAATTGTACTAGCTGGCTGCACTACTTTTACAAAAAATACATATAACGTGAAGTGTGTGCGGCATGTTCCTCCATATCTTAGTTGTGATGATCATGTTCTCTCTCTAATCTAGATTAATCATATATATATATATTTTCCTTAAGAAAATATTGATTTTCTTATTAAGGAGAGTTATAAAAAAAAAAAGTTGATTACCCATTTTATTATATAATAGTAATTATTATTATTATATGCACGAGCACTTGATAAAACAAGCGTCATATATCAGAGTTAATTACAAACTGAACTCAAAACGTGCTGGCATATACCCCTCTTCTATCTCTTTAAAGAAATAAAAAGGAAAAACAATTGGTGATGTCATGGTTGAAGACAGAGAATCTAAAGCCAAATATAATGAAAAATTATTGTTAACATTAATTTAAGGAAATAAAATATTAAGAACAACAAACAATGACTTTTCTTTCTTGAACCATTTTCTTTGAAGAGATGAATTTTGTAACAAATTTGGACAAAGACCCCCCAAGTACTGACATACATTCTGACACCGGACAAGACATTGAATGTAATCACATGTGTCGGTGTCGTCTTGGTGTCACACGTTGATACGTGGCAGATATTGGACGCGCATTTGATCTAAATTGTAGATCCATAGAATAAATGAGAGATTTTCTGAAATAGTTGAGATACTGAAACTGATTCCAACATAAGAGAGGTTATTATTTTTAGAAAACTTGTTAATACAAGATTCTTTTAGTATTTCTTTTTCCATAAGATCTTGTTAAGAAATTTATTCGAACTAGCTCAAACAACCCTGGATGACGTTAGGTGAACATTATGATATACTAACTCATTTCAATATAGTAATATTATACACTGAATTTGAGTGCCATACCAGTTCCTACTGGAGGGAGTTGTAAAACAAAATCAAAACTACTGAAATACCTATAATAACAGGGAAAGCTGAAACCAAGTATAGTGCTCCATAGCCCTGCAAGAAAAAGAACTTCCTTAATGCAAAGCTTAAAGGGTAATCCAGAAAAACTAAAAAAAACTATAAGTTAAGAAAAAGAAAATTTATCTAAAGAATAGCAATGAGAGCTAATGTGTATCACAAAGTCAAACTATAGATGTTTAACAGTTGAGAGACAGAATTGAAAGTAAAAGAAGTATGTGCAGTGTATCTACATTCTGTTGTGATGTATAGTTGAATGACAGAATTGAATCTTTCAAATGAAGTATGAGGAGATGAATTTAGGCCAAAGAGGAATCAAAGTAAAAGAAGACAGTGGGAAAAGTACTAGAGACAGGCTAGAGACTGAGAATAATGGGAATTTATGGTATAGGATATCATGTATCTATTGTAGAATCAGTGAGGAACCAGTTTACATCTATAAATCTGAGGTCCAACCATTGAAATCGTTGAATTGATACATACAATCTTAGAGCTTGAACTTAGAACCTAGCTCAAACCCCAGAAAACCGACTTCTAAGGTGAGGACTGGCCAACACACTAAGTGATGTGGGACTAGACTCACCCCCTCAACCCAACACACTAAAGGGTGTTGTACTGCTGTAATGAAGACAGATGAAGTATCTCAATAACATATTGCAAGAATGGCTGCAAATAAGGCGGACTTTCCAAGACATCCCCATACCTAGGCCCAATGAGCCAAGATCTTGGACGATGCAGGCATCCCAACAATAGAACTAGGAATGAAGTTGCTTAAAGATGTAAAATCTGTAACCCTTCCGAGACTGGTTTAAGATAAAAAAAGACACATTTGAATGACAGGGCTGAGAGTTCATCGGGACAGGAATACGACATCAAAATCACTTATGAAGCACAATGGTGTGAAGGAGCATTAAACCACTAAAACCATATAGAATATGAGGAGGATTTGTCACAGCTCAATATTTATACCAAGTACATTGTTAATAAAGAGGAGCTAATCGGAAAATTTATAATGAGTGAAAGTTAATAGCCTACTACTATTTCTTATAATGCTTTAAACCTAAGTTCTTATACAAGTCTTTTAAATAATTTAATTCTAACACAAACAATAGCTCATGATTATATTAAAAATGTACAGGTACGGACTAAAACATAATCTAGAGATTCTATATAAGTTTACGGCCACATCAAATTCCTTGATTATAATATAAAATTACAGTATCATGGTCTGCACAACAATAATCATGGTGGCTAACCAAAAAAAGCAAAATCACAAAAAAATCTACAAGGCAGGTAAGGAACTGACCAACGCAGAAGGCACTTCTGTTTCATCGTCAGTTTTCGTATCTTCAATTTCAGCAGCAGAATCCCAGTCAATGTTTAGTCTCTTTGCAGCCACTTGAGGATCGATTCCAGTGTCAGTGGTTTTTGCGTATAGAGATTTTTTGGGCTTTTTCTTCGGTGATAATTCAGCCTATCCATTAGGAAAAATAAAATAGCAGCAAACTGATTGAGCTTTTCATTTTGAAAGAAAAGTACACTGATAATGAGGAAATGCAAATATATGAGTGTACAAATACAATTCATTATATCAGTGGTAATGAATGAAAGGTAATAAACAATTAGTTCTGAACAAAGTGGCAAAATTTGAAGTTTTAATTAGAAGAGTTATATAGTGTAAAAGAACCCTGGCTGTATTTTCACCACGACAATCAAATTTGTCAAACATATAATAGAGAAGCAGTACGTTACCAGAAGTAAATTGTTAGAAACTGGTACCAAAATATGATTTAATTGTTGAAATTGACCTTTATTGATGGCATGATACATTTACAATAGAAACAGAATTACGCTTACAATAGAGAATCGATAATTCACACATAATTTAAGGAAAGTGATGGTGTACTATTACAAGACAATTCCGATCCAAGACAATTCACATAATTTGGTCTCTCCCTCCAAGAATTAGAGAGCTTGGTCTCTCCCTCTCAAAACCATTCAAAAACTATCCCATAATCACTTTCTCCTTTCACTTCTCTACTTATTCCTAAATTTAGACATAACTAACACAATAAATGCTCATAACTGCCCATAAGATAACTGCCATATAAGAAGTCCAACATAAATCAAATTTTAAAATTGACAATGGATAAAAAAAAATAAACAATTTTAAAAAGCACGTGATCAAAATCAGTAGTAAATCTTTGTGCAAGGATTTAGATGTCTACAAGATTTCAAGTTTTTGGCCTGAAGAAATGAATTTAATTTGAGAGCGTGATTCATTCATTTTGAAGAAGATTAACGTTTAGTTGTTAAGAAGATAGCTGAATTTGAATAATAAAATTTCTTGGCAGCAGAAAATTTAAGCGACTTAAATGGAGATACAAGAACAACGCAAGGCAGAAGTGAGAAAAAAATAGGTTTTTACATGAGTGAGGTGTGGTGTTCATACTACAGACAAGAAGCTTCAAGTATAAACCCTCACTAACTACATTTCCAATTGAAATTTATGAATTCTCCCTTTTCCCTGAGAATTTGTATGACTACCCAAACTTCAATATTTATGTAGTTTTCTCGTCATAAAAAGAAGAGTGTGACTAAAGTTTTCTTATTACAACTAATACTCTCAAGTAAGGTAGTTAATATAAGAGAAATGATTTTTTGATACAAAAGTTTGACATCAAATTTCGACGTCAATTTAGATGGTTAACATAATTCAAATATGTGGTTTGTTAAGTTTCGTCGATAGTTAAATGAATATAACAAGGTGCGCAACTCATTAACCATCTACTGAACACAACTAACCATGATTTTGAACATCATTAACCACAATTTTTAGGTGTTCAAATTGACAGATATCCATTGATTAACCATCCAGATTGTGTTCAAATACATACTTGAAATTGTGGTAAATGATGTTCAAAATCATTGCTAATTGTGTTCAGTGGATTAATAATGACTTGTGACACCATGTATTCATTAACCATCTACTGAATATAATATATTTGAACTGTGTAAACCATCCACGTTAATGTCGAAATTTGACGTCAAACTTGTGTGTCAAAACAACACAACTCTTCATAAAATTGGTATCTAGGTTACAATTAATATATGAAGCAATATAAAGAGACAGAGTAGTATCTAAAAAAAAAATTGTTTGGTTAGAGTACAAGTTCAAACTTAAAATACTATTACTGTTTTTACGCACTTCAAAGTATATTGAGAAAATAGTACCTCCTTAAAACAACACAAGAAACCTGATATAGTAAAGGCCAAATTGTGTGGACACAATGCAATCAACTACCTCACTCACATGTTCAAGACATCATGCACATCAAACTATAGATTGAAACACGCCCCAATTCAACCGTACCTCTAAATTAGGCCATGCAGTCATTTCCTCAGCAAGCATCTGGAGAACAGCTCTATCCTTTGGAATTTTCCCCTCATTCACCTAGTAAATACCAAGTCATTTATTTTCAATCTGAAATCAGCTTTTGACATTATATTGAGTTTAAAAGCCAACATGTATATACAAGACAGATTTTCAGACAACAAATTGCTGATTACTCTATAATTGCTATCATTTTCGCTTTAGAAACGTGTAGAAGGGCAGCTAGAACTAGAAGTCAATAAAACTAACAGAGGTACTTTTGCAACCTGAAAGTGGACTGGAATGTGCTGCACTTGGTGAGATTTATTTAGAATGTTTTCTCAAACGAAAAAATAGATCCAACTCATTGTGTTTGGTTCAAGCACACAAAAATGGATTGTGAGACAAAGCCTTTGTTAGATTATCACAAAAGATTTGAAAACTTGAAAGTTTAGTGCAACAATATTTACCCTAAAAAATGTACCCTGAAAAATAGATTTGGACAATAAGCCAAAGGTCTGTACCCTAAAAAATGACCAAATCTTCATCCCAAACAAGATTTTAAATAAACTCTAAAGCTTCTGGTATAAGTCAAAGTGTCGATGCCTCTACAAATTAAAGCATAATTTAGATAATCAGGGATATGGAAGAAAAAAACTCACTTCTTCCAAAGCAGTAACTAGGTCGTCTCTTGTTGGGGCATCAAGATCTTCAATACCAAGTAATCTTTTTCTCTCAACATCTCTGGGATCCTCAATCATTATGGTTAGTTTGACCTGGAAATAGGATAAAGAAAGAATCATTAGATCATCATGGGCAAGAATAAGAGATGCACAGTAAAACCTGGAGCTTTTCAAAACTTGATGGAAATATATAATTACCATAATTACACCTTCAATAACGTTCTGTAGAATATGAATTTAATCAATCCAACCTTTGAATTATACTATTTTAAAAATTATATGTACAAAGTTCTATACCAATTAGACTTTTGTATGTATGTAATTTGTGGTAATAATAAATAACAATAGGATTTGCTTCCAGGGTCAATTTTAAACCCGCTGTCTTTTTACATCATTATTGGATGAAGTTACAAAGCACATTAAAGAACGAACACTGCTATACGTACTTTTTGTTGAGGATATATTATTATTGGTTGGTGAGCCGAGAGAGAAAATAAATGAGGTTAGAGGCTTGGAAACAAGTTTTAGAAGCACATGACCTCCATGGAGTAGAAATAAGACGACTGATGTAGAATGTAAGTTTTGCAAAAGGAAAAGTACACCACAAGTCACATGATTTAAATATCTTAGGTAAATAGTACAAAACAACAGAGATTTGCAGGGAGATGTAAACCATAGACGAAACTATTAAAAAGATTTAGAGGTCAGTGGTTTGACTATAGACATGGTTTATGATAGAACATTATATCATTGTATCGTCTGATCCATATAGTTGACCCCACCTAGTGGGATAAAACTCGATTGTTGTCGTAAATAGCAGTATATATTTACTTATACTTTAAATAACATAATATTTGTTAAAATAAATTGATATGATGAAGTATAAAATCATTTTAATGTTGTATCAAATTAATTCTCTACACTTAAACTATTAAATGATAACTTCCAATTCAATGACTAGATTCATAAAATTCACATTCTACATAAGAATTATTAATGGTGTAACTATGTTAATTTTGACACCTTCGATCATGAATCTCTCAAGAACAACAAAAAACAAATTCATAAAAGGACTGTTTGACAAGATACATTTTTGAGCTTATAGAGTATAAGCTCATATGACTAAAAAAAACGTTTGGTAACCGTCTTTTCCTCATGCTCGTATAGCTTATTTTTACTAGTTCATAGTGTTTTTTGATAAGCTAATTCAAGTAGCTGATAACTTGTCATTTTTCTCACAATTTTATCCTTGTAATCTTAATTTAAACAATTAAATATTAATTAAATATATCTTTTTTATGTCATTTCGTATTTATAAGCTAACTCAACAGGTAATTTTACTGAACACTACAAATTCAATCAACTAGTTTATCATTTAACTTCTACAAGCTCATTCACTATAAGCTAACTTACCTGCTTATTCACTATGTTTTACCAAATAGAGCTAATTAGCAAAGCACAATTGAATAAATTATTAGAAGAAAAAAAGTGAAAAGGGTATACCTCCCCAAAGAGCATGTCCCTGTTTTTCTTTAGAAGCTCCAAAACCTGCAAAAGGGCATCAAAATGCATTACAAAATGAAAATGAAAAAATAAAAACATTTTTTTATGAAAAAATAAGAAAAAGTAAAGATACCCTTTTGATTTCAGCAACATTTTCAAGGTCTTGAGGGGTTGGTTCTTCTTCATCATCGTCATCAACAACATCGTCGTCGTCATCATCATCATCATCATCATCAAGTTGCTGTGTAGAGGAAACACTCAAGTCAGCATCTTCATTTCCAGCAGAGGGAACAAAGGAAAGAATTCGGCGATGAGTGGTGCTAAGCTTTGTGAATGATGTTCCGTTGGTAAAGAGAGAGTGAGAATAGCGAAAGGTTGAAGGAAGAGAATGTGATTGTGAAGAGGAAATTGAAGGAAGTGTTAATGGCAACGTTTGTGATGATGATGCCACTGCCATTGCTAAACAACCAGTAAGCTGCTTTTTCTATCCTATCATCTTTCTTTCTTTAACTCTCTCTTCACAATTTCGTTTATTTTTGTTTTTTATTTCATTTATAATTTAGATAGAATAAAAAACAAAAATAAAAATGTTTCAACTATTGAAGGAAGAAAATGTATTTTAGAAAAACAATTATTTAATTAAAAAATATGAAAATGTAAAATATCTATTATATATAATGTTAATCAAAATTTCATAAAAATTATTATTCGTAATTTTGACGCATTGCACAATAAAAACATGGGATAGACAGGCATAGAGTGCCCGTCCAAACGCTAGTTAATATATAATGTATTAAACACACAAAAATAAAACTTAAGCTTTTTGCTAATCGTATCTTATGCTACAAAAATTACGGAAGTAAAAGTTTTTTCCAAAATTTATTATTACTATTATCATAATAATAGTACTAGTAAACCAAATTTGAATTTCATCAATTCAAATTTTCACTAAAAAAATTAATAATCAGTTTAAATTTTAGTTTAAGAGTGAAAAATTGTACTAGTAAACCAAATCAAGTAAAAATTCCTGAGTTTATTAATCCTATGATTTTCAAAAATGTTCTCTTATAAAACATGGCATCCATGTAAAGAATGAGAGAAAACTAACAAACTCTTTCTATTGGTGAAGAATTGAGTGTTGCAAATGAGTGAAAGCAACCCACTAATTGAGTGGTTACAAACTATTTATACTTCTTATCTGCTAGAACTAATATGCCCACTAATCTATATCTCTAATAGTCACACGCAAGTTGGAAGGCGTTCACAACACTTCCAGCTTGGGATGACTAATACAAAAAGTACAACAAACACAAAAAAAAAAATACAATAAGAGATGTTAGGGAATGTTATAAGGTCTAATGGCTAGAAAATGACACAGCACATCAGAGGACCAACAACCACATCCGAGCAACAAAATGAGATCAAGGATATCCAAAAGCAACAAACACCGCAAATGAATTGACCAAATCTACGATGGAAGGAGGTCAAGTGTTAGACAAACTTCACACCTAAGGTTCCATGAAGCAACAATATCAAAGTTCCAAGAGATTTATAACAAGGTCACCTCCAATATTGAAACCATAACCAAATGCAACTTGTGAACTATAGGGCATGTCAACAACAAAAATCAACAAGTCGATGGAGAGGCATAGCCATGTGACGTGTCTTCAAGCCATAAAAAAACATATCCATGTTGACGTGCCTTCAAACCATAGGCAAACAAACCAATCAAAAACACATTAATCCAATGAAGTAGCAGAGCAAACTTCATCAACGATCTAGGAACAGAAGATGATGCAAAACACCAAAATTTGGTGTTTAAAAATAAGAGATCTCTATCGTGCTAGAGCTCAACAAAGAAACCAACATGTTAAAAACTAACAACTTCAACAAAAACAACATATTTGGCTTCAACAGAATATCAACCAAGTTTGTGCGCATAAGGCACAAAACTAAACAATCAAAGAACTTGAATCAATACAACCATGAATGAAACCCAACCAAAAGTTGTCTTCAATTTTGGGGAGAAACCAAGTGTGTGTAGAAAAATTCAATCTATATGACAAACTCAGCAATGAAATCGTGGAACTTGACAATTGTAGACATGCTAAGCATGGGTCAAGAGACTAAATGAGATTCATAATCATTTGAACATAAGCATTAAATACCCAATGTTAGTCACCCTGCCAGCTTGATGAATCATCTTATCCAAGAGAAATGCAAACATAATCGATACTTCCAACACATTGCTTTGATGGTAAACCAAAAACATCAAAAAAATAATGTAATTCCAACAACGGTAACAATGAGGTCTGAAACAGGTCCAAACAGATGGTCCCAAGAAAATGAATCATGACTAACACTCAAGTAAACCATGAGAGTGTGAATCTTCCTTCAAAATAAACAATCCATGGACTCACAAGCATTATTGAGAAACAAACACTAAAATTACATGTTCGGCATGCTCAATTGAAATCACCAAAAGATATCTCGATAGAGTAGTTCCATTAACTAGCAATTCACACACAATTATTCCTTGTTGTACGAGTAACTACACTTCAAAGAAACATGTGGCAACAAGAGGCATTAAGAGAGAATATCAAACAACAATTTCGTCAAATAACCATCAACAAATTATAGAAACTATATCATCAATAACTAGGAAAAAAACTAGAATCATACCAGAACCAACACAATAACTTGTGAGTATCCAAATGCACATGAAAAATGCACGCACTAATCATCAACATCATGTTGCAGTCAACAACAACATCTAAAAGCAAATCAGATGCAATGTTGGACCATAACAAACCACAATGTTACCAACAACCATAACCGTCAAACTGCATAATACAGTAGTAACTAGCAACTAACTAAACACACATGTGGCTTTTAAATTAATTTTCAATTGAAATTAACACATGTGGTATCCTACTCAAGGGAGGTGCCACATGTTCATTGACTATGTCAAAATGAGAGAAAGTGATCAAACGTGCAAAAAGGGCTAAACATAAGCCGCAAAATTGTTTTTTTTTTTTATATAGGGTCAGAATCGCAAGTTTGGAAAAGATATGGAGGCAAATGTGAATTTAAGCCATTATTTTAAAGTGTATCATTATAATTGTGGTCCAGTAAAGACAAGACCCGAAACATAAACTCATGTTGTAAGGAAGAAACAACACAACATAACACAGTAGCTAAAGGGTATTGGAAGGTCATGTGTCTTCGCTCTCCATTTTTTTTCTTCAACTAATTAAATACGCATGTGGCTTTTAAATTAATTTTAAGTCGAACTTAATACACGTGGCAACCTACTCAGGTGAGGTGCCACATGTTCGTTGATTGTATCAAAATCAAAGAAAATGACTAAAAGGGTAAAAATCGTTAAACATAAAGGGCAAAATTGTTATTAATTTTTATAGAGGGCCAAAATCGTAAATTTAGAAATGACAGGGTTCAAAATACTCATATTTGGTGCTGTAATAAATACACAGTTTTTAATCTCGGCTGTTCATTTGAGATCGAACGGTTTAGATTGAAAACTGTATCTTTTTAAAAATGATCTTGACCGTATAATGTTGATCGGACGGCTCACATGCTTTACAGCATGAAAATTGTTGTAGACACATGTTATAAGGCTGGAAAAACACATGTAAAAGATGAAAATGCCCCCACGGCAGTTAACTACCGAAGTAAATAACCGACTGCAATTAACTGTCAAAGTTTCTTCAGCAGTTAACTGCCAACGAAAAAAGAAAAAAAAAACCATCAACACTTAATTGCCGAAGAACTCTAAAATGATCTCACCCATACAATATTGATCGAACGGCTCACATGCTTTACAACACCATGTTGTAACAACTAACAACGGGAAATCTGCGTCCGTTCAAAAGTGCATTTAACCATTACTTTAAAATGGATCATTACAAGACCCGAAACATAAGCCATGTTGTAAGAAACAACACAACACAAGACAGTAGCTGAAGAAGGTGTTTCGCGGCGCTGAAGAAGATTCGAATTTGATAACAATAACAATGGAGCCATACCCACAACGACCCTGTGCCAATGCTGATCAGTTGGAGGGTTTCAGGAATTCTGTTGACGAATTTCGTACCCAAGTTGACAATGTTAGTCACCACTCACCTTTCACTTTTTTGTATCAATTCATTTTTACTCATGATTATTTCATTTTCTGCTTCTTTTTTTTTTAGCGGTTTTCATTTTCTGCTTATTTTTAGGTTTTGTAATATGTAATTGATGATGATTTTGCCTCAATAATTTAACTCCAAATTTGATCCATCTTGCAAAATTCAGTTTTTATTAGTTGGTTTTATGTTTTTTGCTGCTTTATCAATTAGGGTATTTATCAAAATCTATAAAAATTTATTCTTGGGTAGTTTTTTAAGCAAAATTGAGTTGATGGATTGCATAATTAATATATAATGATATTCATAATCTAAGAAAAAATTGGGTTTATGGCATAGCATAATTGTCTTGTAAGGTGAGAATTGTAACACTATCTAGATCATTTATCTGGTTGATTTGTTACTTTCAACATGTATTGTGGTTGATTTTCATTCATTAGCTTTGATTTTCTGCATTTATTTAGGTCTTTTGTTTTATCAATTAGGTTTTGGATTGTTTTTTTATGATGATTTTGCCAAACAAATTTAACCCCAAATTTAATCAATTTAGCAAATTTGAGTTCTTATTACTGGATTTTCTGCATTTAGTTGTTTTATCAATTAGGGCATTTTTGTCAAATAAAAAAATCAATTAAGGCATTTGATTTGACCGAAAATCTAAAAAAAAAAAAAAGACAAAACTTAGGTGCTTTTCATACGGTTCTTCACATAAATACTCATAACTACCAATGATTTCTCAAATCCACAATTTTCTCAAAATTTGTTGTAACCATAAAAAGTGAATTTTATGTGAAGAACCATACGAAATGCACCTAAGTTTTGTGCAAAAAAAAATCTATGCTCGGGTAATTTCGAAGTCACTATAATAAGCAAAATAGTGTTGATGGATTGCATCATAAATATATAATAATATTCCTACTCTTCGAAAAATTTTAGTTTAGGTTTAGGGCATAACATAACTGTTTTGTAAGATGAGAATTGGTAACACTATCTAGATTATATATCTGGTCAATCTGTGACTTTTAACATATATTGTGGTTGATTTTCATTCATTAGCTTTGATTTGCTTGCTATAGTGGCTGCGTCACTTTTTTTAGCAAGTATGGATTCATGTTTGATGGAAAAGCAATTATGGTTTAAGCTTATTTCATTCTCTGTAGAGATTTTTAGGGTTTCAAAATTATTCTTGTTAGAGTGCTGGTCGAGATTTGTTTTCAAATGTTAAAATGTTGTTTACTATAGTTGGTTAAGTGCAATCATTACTCGGTGCTTAGATATGCTACGATTGAATGCATATAAATAAGATAGGCTATGTGTGCAGGCACAACATGTGATGTAACTAACATATAAATTATCTTGTAAAACATCTGAAAGCATAAGCTTGTATTGTAGTAAGTTTTGAACTGTGGAAATTTAACACTTGTGAAATCTTTTACAGCTTCAGAAGCAAGTGATTGAAGTTGAGCAGTACTATGAATCCTCTGGTATTTTTCAAGGAAACAGTTCTAGAGGCGGTTCAGTTGTAAAAGAGAAGGGCCGGGAGAAAACTCTTGCTGGCACTAAAACACCGCTGCAAGATGCATCGCGTACGGAAACCGCTGCTGGGAAGAGGATGCAGGAGCTGATGCGTCAGTTTTCCACAATATTACGTCAGGCAAGTGTGAATACTTTGCAACTTTATTTTTATTTAATGATATACTTTTCGCAGAAAAAGGAGGCTAGTGTTTTTAGGAGTAGTTGCTGGAATAATTCTTGTGTTTCAGAATGTTAAGGGTACAGTCATATATAGTCATTGTACAAGACTTAAAATGAAAATACAATCACACCTAATCACATCTCAATCATATCATACTGCTCCTAATCACTTCAACCCTCATTTCCCTCCTCCCATAAACTTTGATGTAGCGGCCATACCGCTATCTGCTGTATTGGTTTAGCGTTTTCCTGGTCAGCCGATTTGCTCTACTACCCGTCATTGACTACATACATACATGTAAACCAATATACTCAATTTTGAATCGCAAGGATATTACTAGAAGCCTTGGTTGGTTTTTATTTAATCATAGATTATTTCTCTTTGAAAAGAACAGAAGCTAGCACTTTGAATGGTTATCAATATCTCTCTTTTTTTTTAGGGTGCTGCAAATGATATTTGGTAGTTTTGGGGTGCTAACATCGTTGAGATGTCAAAGCTGCCATGTGATGCTTTTGCACCCAAATTTTTGCTTTAAAACAAAATAATCACTTAGCTTTGTCTTTTACTTACCTTTTTGTAGGCATGTCATAATTTTCTTTTAATGCAATTTAATTTTTATAATCATCTACAGTGTCTATTTTTTATTCCATGATCCATGTAGCAGACCCTATCTAGTGAGAATTTTTCTTCCTTCAGGAGTCATCCTTAAATTCTTAAGATCAATCTTTTTCCCGTTGTTAAAATAAGTGGTCTTTTCGTTGACCCTATCATGTATCCTGTGAAAAACCAATAGTAATGCATTTGAAGCTTTTCAGATCACTCAGCACAAGTGGGCCTGGCCCTTTCTGGAACCTGTAGATGTAGAAGGTCTCGGGCTTCACGACTATTATGAGGTAATGCCTTTTCTTCATTTTGAAACTTTTGTCTTGGCATAGACTATAGTTGCCATTTATCATAATATAAACTGTAGGCAAAATTACATTAGGGCTCCTTTATCTTATTTATTTGGAACACTTTGGTCCTTTATCTTTTTTATTTTCCGTTTAGGTCCTTTATCTCTCATAAAAGCACATATAAATCCTTTTTCTCATTTTTTATTAAAAACATGCATAATTTTATTTTTAAAATATATTTTTATTAAAAATGAAAAAAATTCAGAAATTAGATGAACATGTTCATCATCTTCATCTTCTTCCTTTGAATCTTCATCTTCTTAATTTGGATATTCACCATCTTCCTTGAATCAAAAAAAATTCTACACAATATATCTCTAAATATCATAAGTTTTTGTTATGTTCACCTCTAGTCTTCTTTTAAACACAAAAATCAAATCCCCAACTTATCAATTATTAAATTAGGAACAACAACATCAATAATTTAATTGATATTGTTGTTCCTAATTTTCTTTGTTATGTTCACCTCTAATCTTCTTTTATTGATGTTGTTGTTCCTAATTTAATTATTGATAATTTGGGGTTTTGATTTTCGTGTTTAAAAGAAGATTTGAGGTGAAAATAACAAAAAATCATGATATTTGGAGATATATTTGTGTAAAAAAAAATTTGATTCAAGGAAGTTGATAAAGATCCAAATGAAGAAGATGAAGATGATGAACATGTTCATCTTATTTCTGGATTTTTTTCATTTTTAATAAAAATATATTTTAAAAAATAAAATTCTGCATTTTTATAATAAAACATGAGAAAAAGGATTTATATGTGCTTTTGTGAGAGATAAAGGACCTAAATGGGAAATAAAAAAGATAAAGGATCAAAGTGTTACAAATAAATAAGATAAAGGACTCCTAGTGTAATTTTGCCTAAACTTTAAATATTTTTTTCTACCTATGACCAAATATGCTCAAACACACTTATTTGTAAAATGGTTTAAATGCCGGTTTGATATCTGTTTCTACAAATGATGGTATTTGGTTAACCATCTATCTTTTATAGCAGAGTTATTTGTATACTGTTTCGCTTTGATTGTATCTCAAAAGTAATTTGTTTGATTTTCTATCCCTAGATTATTGATAGGCCCATGGACTTCGGTACAATAAAAAATAAAATGGAAGCTAAGGATGGCACTGGATACAAGAATGTCCGGGAGATTTATGCGGATGTGAGATTGATATTTAAGAATGCCATGAAGTACAACAATGAAAAACATGATGTCCATGTAATGGCAAAGACCTTGATGGAAAAATTTGAAGATAAATGGCTGCTACTATTACCCAAAGTTGCTGAAGAGGTAAATTGTTTTTCAAAATAGTTTTCTTTATTTTGGAAAATGAAGCTTTATTAGATGGATCTTAAGGAGTAGGCGTAAAGCTAATTGTCGATTTGGAGGGGTTAGAATGGACATGGTTTTCAAAATTGTGACTGTATGAGTGTGGAGGTTTGGAGCAACCCCAATCCCAGGGAAAACTTATTTCTGCTTGGATCTTGCTGGCATGTAGGATCAGAAAGTTCTTAGGATCCAGCCAAATCCACCTTAGCCTCAAAATGCTCTTTGAGGGCTAAATTTCAGAAATTACCCATCCCAAAATCAGATAAACCAACCGGAAACTATCCTAAAACAAACATCTTCCCATTCGCTGCTGCGACCTTTTTGTAACTGAAATATGCTATTAAAATCTGATATGTAACTGGCTGTGGATTGGTCAAATGTGAGGCGGTGATGCACAGTTGTGAACTTTCATGTTTTTCAAATTTTATATTTTCATTTTCAACATAGTAGACAATGGACCACAAACCTTGCAACAGACATGCTCTTTTTCCCACTTCGTAGGATTGATTATTTGGTACTTCTTAGCACCATTTTATTTAAAAATATAATGTGCTATATTGAAAAAATAAATATCTAATAGTATTTAGATTATATTACATACATTTCAAGGGCCAAATTATCTATCTGATATATATGATCATTGAGATAATATCAAATAATGAAATAGTTGGATTGGTTAGTTTCGCATTTTACAAAAAGTTCTGGGATAGGATCAACAGACGTTAAGTGTCATACTTCTACACTTAATTGTTTCCTATAGAATGTGGCATTATCCAACCATTGAATGGTGTCATATTATTTTCATGAAGATGTATATCAAATTTTAGATAATTTACACATTCATGGGTATGGTATTGGATAATTACCATTTTTTTATATTTTAATAACATATTATTTTGCCTTTTATAGAGAGTTATTAGGTTGTCTCAGTATCAATTTTACACATTGTGTCAATGTATTCTATCTATCCTTATATATATGTATGTAGAGAGAGGAGAATTCAACATATGTTGGTTGCAAGTCGTAACCCTTTAGCACACTTGCTATGTTTAATAACTTTTATAATATAACTTTATCTCATAATTCATTTTTGGATTAAAATTGACTATCATATAAATTAATTATATGCATAAAATATTACATCAATCCCACATTATTTGATGGTACATCATTGATATGTGCCACGAGTCAAGAATAATGCTACATATACTTTGAAAATTTATGAATATAAAAACAACTTGATTATATTCTTCTGATAATTTTTCAATTTTTATTAAATTTAATACAAATAATCAAGGTAATGAACAGCTATAATTCAATGGTCGGATTGACCAAAATCATATTAAAAGTCTCATTAGTACACACATCGACACATGCATTTTCTTATAGATATGTTAAGGGACCATGCAGCTTTACTTCATTGAGTTTGTTTGTACACTTATGTCAAGGAGTATCTCTTATTCTCTTATCCATGCAATAAAGATTCCATGAAGTTTTATGTGGGTTGTTGTTGACTGCCTAAGCCTAACACAGCCCTCATATTTGCTCCTAAGGACAGAACATTAGACATTGTTTGATCCATGTATTCGATCGTACCTAATGAGAAAAGGCTTTGGTGGTTGTAGTTGTTTCATATTTCTTTCTATTCATCTTCTATTTATCTGAATTAATTTATTCTTTTATACCACAAAAACAATCTATACAATTTTGGTGGCTGCACTTGTAGTGACAGCTGTGATATTGTCATCCGATATGTCGTTACTCATTACCTTTCTCTGTTTAATTTTGGTAGGAAAAGAGACAAATAGAGGAAGAAGCTCAAGTGCAGATGGACATTCATCTTGCTCAGGAGACGACCTATGCCGATATGGCTAAGGATTTAAGCAATGAGGTTGTTTATTGTTTTTTGCTAGCATTGTGGTTTTCTGTGCAAATCATTTGTTTAATGTCATTTAGGAGCATACCAGATGGTTTATGATGTTAATTACCTGTTTTTTCAGCTTAATGAGGTTGGTATACGCTTGATGGAATTAAGAGAAAAGGTCATTCAGAATTGCAGGTTTGTCAAAAAACAGTTAATCATTTTTCCTAGTCCCGGAGGTCAAATTGTAGTGTAAACTTGTTATTGCATTTGTATATTTCAATAAATATTTGGATCTGATAAATAAATATTTGGATCTGATAATGTTCTTCATGAGCTCGAGGAAGCTCAAAAACATCGTCAAGTTCCACCACTGTGGTTTGAAGTTCAAATCGCATGCCAAAATAAGGTGTCTGAAGCTACCTTGATGTGTAATAGGAAGAGTTGTAATAAACTTACTACATGACTTTTGAAGTTAATATCAGTCATATTGTCACGAGCGGAGACTTCAATAAAAATTGAATCTTTTGGAGACTGAGATCTCTGGTGAGGACAAATTGCAGACCAAGATCTATTTTAGTCAGAATCTGGGCGAAGCCATTGATGTTGGCGTCAAGTTGTGGTCGAAAGAGTTTTTCTTCACGGTGAGAGAGGGAACAAGTCGGAGTTCTGAAATATTACATGTGTGAATTTTTATTTTTACTTTGACATGCTGGGGGTAATGTTGTACCCCCTAAATGAGGGAGTATTTAACCTCCAGAAGTTTTTAGCCTCAATGTTAGCAATTAGCTAGGTATGTCTTCTGAAATTTTATTCCCTCAAGTCTTCACTCTTATCATCCCTTTCCAAACATAGCCTTTTAGATTAAAATTTTACTTTTGGAAATTGCACGTTATAAAAGCACTTTCTGCATTTGGAGTTTCTTTTGAAGAAACATTTTTATGCGGGTCCCACGACTTATCTTTCACGTATGTTGATTTATTGATAGATGAAATAGTTTTTTGGGAGGGCATGGATTGTGCAGTTATGTCCTTCCATATTGTCATTTAGCGTAGGGAGTGGACATTTTCTTCAATCATTACAATCAGTCTATAAAGTTGAATGCTTCTTAGTTTTTATGCACTTTAAGAGATTAATTTGGACGAAGGGTGATAATGTAACAGACTAACAGTCTATATTATATTTTACAACTCATGGATGTCTTACATCCTGAAATTGGAAAATTGGGGACATATAGGATGAAAATGTCGATAGTTAATATTCAGGATATTTCAAGAGTGAAGAGGCTTAAAAATCTGGTACGAAGTCAATAGAGGGCTAGTCTTCTGGTCTACAACTAGGGAAATCGAAATGGAGGTTTTGTTAATGAATTAGGAATTAATCTGGTTGCAATCTTCAAATGCTCTTCATGTAGGCTCAGACCACGACTTGAATGAAATCATAGGCCGTAAAATATTTATAAACCTTGCTGCTGTTTTAAGTTGCTATGTGCAAAACGAACTAAAAGACAGAATGTAAACCAACAGAAGCATTGCTGCAATAAACTGCTGAAGTTATGTCAACAGTAATTACTTTACTATGTACAGTTGCCCAAATAGTAATCTGATGTTTAATTGTAATTGACATTGTCCCCTGTATCAGTTAGCATGTTATATCCTAGGGTCTCCTGATAGGAGGATTTAGTATGGTACTGCTTAAAACTAAAGTTGCAAAGAAATGTGAAAATGACAATATTTGGTCCAGAAATGCTTTACTTCACACTTTGGCGTTCTAAATGCAAGACTTGTTTTGTGATGGTATTCTGCTATTTTTGGGGTCATGGCCATGATATTGTGTTGATTATGAATAATTTACAATGCTTACTGTTGCTAATGATACTGTAGGAAACTATCTACTGGAGAGAAGAAAGCACTTGGGAAGGCTATCGCCAAACTGTCTCCTGAAAATCTCCAGAGGGCATTGGATTTAGTTGCTGAGATCAACCCAAGCTTTGAATCTACTGCAGATGAGGTGGTGCTTGACATTAATGCTCAGGTCTGTAATGTTAATAATGTTTATTATCAGTGTCGTCCATTATCAAATTGTGTATCGTATACTATTTCCTATTCAAAGAGGGAGCCTTGGCGCAACACTAAAGTTGTTGTCCTGGAAATAGCCTCTTGTGTAAAAAAAAAGGGTAAGGCTGCGTACAATACACCAAATGATGGGACCCCTTCCCGGACCCTGTGTATGCGGGAGCTTTAGTGCACCAGGCTGCCCTATACTATTTCCTATTCAAGTAGTTTATTTGTTTAGCATGTTTCTAGTACTAGTACTCATGTTTTTATCATTATTGACAGAGTGACTACACAGTCTGGAGGTTATACCGTTTTGTGAAAGGTGCTCTAGAAGGTCAACAAGGCACAGCTGTTAATAATGATGCTGAGGAGAAGAGATACAACTCTAGAAAAAGGCGAGAATTTTCTGATGATCATGCCAAAAACCCATCAAAGAGTAGAAAACTATCAACTTCCTGATTCGTTAGCACAGCATAGAAGGCAGCATTGGTTTTGCCTGATTGCCCTAAAGTTGTAAACTTTTAGAGTAGGATGATGTTGTAAGGCCAAATTCTGTAACTGCATTTATCTATAGTAAGGTATTCACAACTATGTTTATGAAGCCAATAACTTAAATGAGCAGAAGCATAGCTTACAGAAGTAACCTGGTGTATGTACAAATGACGGTTGATTATATGAATATATTGGGTGACATTACCCTTTTTATTATGTTCCATTTAAAGGTTGCCATTGTGGTAATGTAGCACACTGCTCATCTAGGTATGGATAAATTAAAAAAAAAAAATTAAACAAATTAAATCCAAATGTTCAATGGATTTACAGCAAATGTGGGTATGTGAGGGACAAAATTTGTCCTTGTCATGAATTTATCAAATCAGGATCTCGTGCTTATATGATAGCAACATATCTTATCTTATTGAACTGAAAATCTTTGAAGTTCCATATTTCAAGTAACTAAATTCCCTCAAAAAAAAAAAAGTAACATGTAACTAAATCTCCTATGTTGAAGTTGTTTTTAATCGAAAGCTAGTCACTAAATAACCTAATGATGTTGGTTCAGTGACCCTCTCAAAAAAAATGTTGGTTTATTTTTGTGTAAATATTTCTTAGTGCTAGGTTTCTATTTCGATCTTATGTAAAGAAAATAAATTTCTTGACGTCTTACTCGAAAAACATTGTTTTCATATGAAATAAATAACACATATTTCATCCAAAAATAAGTCATTTAATAAAAGTATTGATAACACATTATCAACAAAAATAAAAAACGATTGTAAAAACAAATTGTTACAAAAATTAAAATGAATCGATTAGTTTTTTAAAAATTATAGATTAAAAAGGATTGAAGTTTTTTTTAGATATAATAACAAGGATTAAAGTTGGAGATAATTATTTAAGCCTGTTATGTTAACATGAAAAAATCAAATAACTAAAACGATTCTCACATTAACCACACACACAAGTCACAACACTATACCCTTCTTTTGTACACACGACGCGACCAATTTTCTGCATAGAAGAAAAATCCCAATTTCAATCATTACAACTACAACAATTGTTTGAACAAACATAATCATGAGGTTATTCCTTTTCACTATCCAATTTATTTGTTTACCTTAGGCTATGTTTCATTCTTTGCTTGTACATTTGTTGCTACACATTTTTGTTAAATCAATTGTATGGAAAACAAAATATTACTATTATGTTATCTATGTATTTATGTAATCATTATCTGAAATTGACTTCTGAGTAGTGGTGTGACTGTTTGTTAGCATGTTACTGATCATACATAGATTGAATTGATCTTTGTTCTTTATTTATTTGAGTTTTTCATGGTATGAGTTTAAGGAATCAATAAAATGGAATAAAAGGGCATATGATGGGGTTGCACATGGAAGCATAGTGGGAATATTTTTGTATAAATCTGATATCTTATCTGGAATCGTATAAACTAATCCATTGAGTCACTGTAACCATTATATAATTAGCGACAAAGCTTTCCTCAAGAGTTTTAACGTTGATGTATTAGGAGGATTGAATTTGAATCCATAGTCTTTTTTTTTTTTTTGTCTGTAAACCAAGTATCTTCCGCGTGCACATGCGAAGATTAATCTCTCGAGCCTTTTGAGACCAAAATGGGCAGCAAATTTTCTCTACGGATTTTAACGTTGTTGCATGCTCAAGCTCAGGATCAAACTCAGGACTTTGATTAAGCCAGAAGAAATGGATGATTTCATCTAAATACTTTTGGAACGAATCGAGAGTCTTTGATTAAGCTGAAAGAGATATGAATGATCTCATCCTAACATTTTTGGATAGTGTGGGAATATAATATAAAAGTACTATAACCCAATATTAATAATAACAACATTGGTAACTATACAGATGCTGCAAAGATTAGTAGCATTTGCATCTCTCCTTTTATCTATGTTGTGTTGGATTTGAAAGCAAAGTTTTGAGATATATTCAAATAACATAGTTCTCTCTCTAGAGAAACATAACAACATTTTTTCCAAAAAAAAAAAAAAAAAAAATGACCCCTTTT